>WLWD01005743.1_pt1 | contig 92880 bp, 53 predicted proteins | sample 6712731 | NCBI WGS metagenome assembly WLWD01 (sample SAMN12718690, study PRJNA576275) | sponge metagenome | isolation source: marine sponge | host: Mycale hentscheli | place: New Zealand: South Island, Marlborough, Capsize Point | collected 2014-11-01
ATTGCAATCCTATCTGATATACAAAGATCAATGCCTACTTGCAATACAAACTAAATCCCAACTACAAACGTATCAGCAATACTTACACACAGTAGTCTGTATTGAATTTACATTCAAAATAACTAAAATTTATATATGATTTTAAATTAATAACGCTGGTGATTGATGAATACGAAGAACATAAGTTAATATTAACACACGAAATCTTTACAATTTGTTACTATTATTATTAGCCCTCAGTGTGCACGTACAAGAGGGACTATCCAGCAAGTTGAGGACTTAATCCCAGCGTAGTCTATTGACACACACTACACCAAGCAGAAACAGAGTAACTAGTGCAGTGAAGACCCACTAGCGGGTATGGTAGCGTCAGAGTTCCAGTAAGAACAGTCAATGACAGTGTTCTAGGTGATAAATATAAACAAAAAAACGAAACATCACGACGATCAACGGTACACGAAAATAAGAACAAATAAGCATGCGTGAATACTAATGATGAAATAAAATGTAAATGTTATAGTTGTTCTTGCAGTCAGAGAAAACATGAAAGTTTGAGAAAACATGAAGCTGTTGGCTTCACATAGGGTACTAACTGTTGTGGAAAAGGTCCCCCTATCGTCACGTCGTAATCATGTGAGCAAATAATTTCTTGCAGTTTGAGATAATTTTGCTTAATCCTGAGAATTTAACAGAGAGCAAAATAAAGATAGATTGTAAAAAATTCTACTAAACTTTTCTAAGCAGTACAAAACATCATAACCATCTTTACATAAGTATTTAGAAGAATACTACATATGTTGCACTTGTAATACATGTAACTAAACTATTGGTCGCTCAATGTAATACATGTACATTACATGTTATTTCACAAAAATGGGCAATATGCTACAGGAAGATTGGCCTTTCTGATATAGATACAAGACATGTTTGCAGTAACATTGTTAACACATGGTGGAATTCTAATATTAAATTAATTTGCTTCCATCAGCTCAAAGAGTACACAGGCAGCGAGAGAATAATAGGCAGGCAGTGAACCTGAGACTACTTAGGCAGTGAGCCTGAGAATAGATAGGCAGTGAACCTGAGACTACATAGGCAGTGAGCCTGAGACTACATAGGCAGTGAGCCTGAGAATACATAGGCAGTGAGCCTGAGAATAGATAGGCAGTGAACCTGAGAATACATAGGCAGTGAGCCTGAGAATAGATAGGCAGTGAACCTGAGAATACATAGGCGGTGAGCCTGAGAATACATAGGCAGTGAGCCTGAGAATAGATAGGCAGTGAACCTGAGACTACATAGGCAGTGAGCCTGAGAATAGATAGGCGGTGAGCCTGAGAATACATAGGCAGTGAGCCTGAGAATAGATAGGCAGTGAACCTGAGACTACATAGGCAGTGAGCCTGAGAATACATAGGCAGTGAACCTGAGACTACATAGGCAGTGAGCCTGAGACTACATAGGCAGTGAGCCTGAGAATACATAGGCAGCAAGCCTGATAGTGTATGCAAGAATAGATAGGCCCTGGGCGTCAGTGCAAGATTACGTAGGCAAGTCTGATAGTGCAAGATTGGATGGCAGTGAGTCTGAGAGTGCACAGATGCAGTGAGTCTGATAGTGTGAGAATAGGTAGGCGGTGAGTCTGCTGGTATGAGAATAGATAGGCAGCAAGCCTGAGTGAGAGAATAGACAGGCAGCGAGCCTGAGTGAGAGTGAGAATAGACAGGCAGAATCTCGATAGTGTGAGAATAGACAGGCAGCGAGCCTGAGTGAGAGTGAGAGAATAGATGACAGCAAGCCTGCGAGTGAGAGTAGACATGCAGTAAACCTGATAGTGAGAGAATATGAGCCTGATAGTGTGACTAGACAGGCGGCAAGCCTAACAGTGAGAGAATAGATGGCCGTGAGCCTGATAGTGTAGAATACATAGGCAGTGATCCTGAGAGTAAGAAAATAGACATGCAGCAAGAGTGAGAGAATAGACAGGCAGAGAGCCTGATCATGTGAGAATAGAAAGGCAACGAGAGTGAGAGAATAGACAGGCAGAGAGCCTGATCGTGTGAGAATAGACATGCAGCGAGAGTGAGAGAATAGATAGGCAAAGAGCCTGATCGTGTGCGAATAGACAGGCAGCGACTGTGATAGTGTAAGAATAAATAGAGTGAAGGGCAGCGTGCCCTGCATAGACACTTTCAAAGGGGCCCCGGACAGACCATCACACCTTTATTTGGCGGAAATCTAACTATATGTACTAGAACTGCCTATCCATGCTCTCTATAATGCCACACTGGCAATAGTGTAGTGTGGCTTATGAGTCCCAAGACACATCCAGCACTACAGTTCATTCTCTAATCTCTCTCATTATGTAATCCCTATTTGTTCCGCCTCCCTTCTCATGTAACACTCTCATGTCAAATATCAATTACAGCATGCAACCTGACTGATTCAGGAGTTTCCAAGCTTTCGAGAATACTGATCACTTTGACAGAGCCAATCTTGGCAATACGGCCATTAATACTGCACATATCTCTAAATCACGAAATCATGCTGCCAACCCTCGTTATGATCAGGCGTAAGCCTTCGTTACAGGTGTGGGGTGCATTGCCGGCTCCCACTCTTCTTATTCGAACCTTCACCTTCATGCAAAATTTTATGATCATCATTGTCCATTGCATGTTAGTAACTATTGCAACTGTTGGGTAGAGTAACAGCTAGAGTCCAACTCATAACATAACTGTACTAGTTAAGCAAGGCAAATGGACCGGCAGCATGCCCATGTATTATCAAGCCATAGAACTCCTATTTTCAGCTGATTGCATCAATGAAGGCCATTTGATTGATGATTTAGATCCTATTAATCCAACCTGACCTACAGAAAGCTAATTACATAGAGTACAGTAGTGTATATCTCCAGCCCTTACTATTTAAATAATACCACCACTGATGAGCAGCCATCCTTAGAGAGCTAATAGTGCCGGGTGAACCAGCCATTCTGGCAAGGAAGTAACAGGTAGCTACTAGGCTTAGGCTACAAGCACTGAGAGCAGTGGCTATCAGGACGAATGCCCGGATGCCATTGCTCAATATGTGACACCCCACACGTGATTGCTTAGCCAAATGGTCGCAGTATTTGCAGGTCCTCTGCCGACCTTTACCTGGGCTCGGGTGATGTGATGGTGGGCTTAATTAGTGTGGGTAAAACCACTAAGATAATAGCAAATTTTTCTCGTTCTAACAGCCAATAATTATTTCAGCCGAGAATGACTGAATAACCCACTAAGATATTTCATGGCACATGAATTATTCAACTCAGTCAGCCATATAGAAATACAACACACACAAAAAGTTAGAGCAGTCTTACATCACAGGATATACCACCTTATTATGTCATCTATTGTTTGTGGTTTTCCCAATTGGTGAGGGGAACTGAACAACTACTTAATGTCAGCCTACCCGCCGCATAGCAGTAGGTAAAGGGTCCGGTAAAGCGAAATTAAATATGACATGATCAAAATAGATCCTAAAGCCTGTCAGGAATAAATAATGTGCTTATAAACTACAAGCCAGAGACACAGATGGATAAAATTTGAAAAATTGTTCAGATGTGCCCACACTTAACTGCCATTGCAGGGCTCCTCTAAAAGGTTCTAAAAGAACTAAAACGTTCCGCAGACTGGAATATTTTTAGAGATGTTCCAACTGAGGTGAACTAGACACAGCTGATGCCAATGCCACTGAAGGTCATAGATTACACAAAATAAAGTTAGCTGAAATAATAGACATCTTCCAACAGAACAGTCACAGGATCATGTGTTAATGTTACTGCATTAGTCACTCCTTGTTACTGCAATAGTGTTCCCCATGAATTAAATCGGCAATTTTTGGGAGGCACAAATTCACTTAGGGGGAAATCACAGGTTATATTGCATAAGATCAGCCTTCAGAAACTTGCCAGAGTATGGACTAGCATTCAGATCACTACGATTATCAACATCTTGCGATTGTACTGGTCTCATATACAGTGACATCTGATAACATTACTTGACGTACATATTTACATGTATATTTATAGACACAAACACACACACTTTTGTCCTAGGTGACCACAACAAGCTAGCCAGAGCCACTAATTGCTCCGAGTGTTGGTGATACCTTCTAGCAATGTAGACCTATTGGAATCAATACTTCCTTATTACAAACACACTCTGAGAACACTCACCTTGCCATCACTTCAGCAATGTCAGGTAACTCTATGATCAAATGTTGACACTTCTTGAGCCATCATTCACAGCTAGTCTAAGTCAGAGACATCGAAAGCAGCTTCACCCACTCCATCCCACTACAAGGAAAAGCAATAGAAAAACAAAACACATTGAAGTGAATAAATGCAATCATGAAATTCAACTTATACTCTGCAAGCTGATCCTACCAAGAAATTGTTAGAAACAGTTTATCAAACTCTAGCTAAGAGGTATAGTCTCTTAAAAATATTCACTAACACGGTGGTTCTGGATCTCTAGATTGGAGTCAGTTGTAACACAACAAGAGGTAGAGGCATGCATGAACACATACTGTAGTATAATGCAGAAATAGAACGGTCAAGAAAGTGTGGTAAAAAACCACAACATTAATTTTAGAGGTTAGTGACAGGGAAGAAACATCAGCTCTATATATTATAGAAGAAACATTCCTACACAGGAAACTAGTTGCACACACAGGCATACACTACTAATGAATGACAGGATTCAGTTTTGATCAATACTCATTCACTGATTAAAAATTTCGGTATCACAAGTTACGACCAAGGATGAGGTGATGGTAAAATAACTTAATTAAGTATTACATAAAGATTCATTATTACTACATAAAAATATACAGCTTCATACTAAAACATATTTATTTTTAATTTCTGTAGTATCTGTAATAATAGTTCAAATGTTTCGGCTCCATGTAGCCTTCATCAGTGACTTTTTAAAAGTGATAAAATAAAATACATTTCTCTTCCCATCATATTTTAATGTATAAAGTAAGGCTATAGAAAAAACCCAGCTTTGTTTCAACACAGAATAGTATGACATTCACTTCTAACATTCAAATAAACTGAAACAAACCTTCTCTTGCTTGCTGCTCTCACACTCCTAGCACTCTTCCTATCATTACAGATTCATCACCCCTTCCTACTAATACCTGTATTAGGTAGACATCTATTGCTACTGGACTTAGTACTGCTTGATTATACTGGCTTCCCTGAGGCTCCATCATTACTTTCTATACTTCTAACCCTAAGGAAAACGGCTGCACAGGTAGCTAACTATCTGTCCTTACTTTCTTCTTCTCTACATGGCTAAATTCGCCAGAAGCTTTTAATAGCCTCAAAGGTTGTAAAACAAGAAGCCGTAAACTCCTGATCGAATGGTACAAAAAATTGGTAAAGGTTACATAGCAAAAGAAAGTTTTAGCCATTGTCAGAATGAGCAGTCTTTTAGACGTCTTTTGATTACCGTATGTCACATATAGCTTTAATATTGTATTTTTTATGTTTCTTTAAAGTGATCGACTTCCGTGGCTGCATTAATGCGGCCGCTATTGTTTTTGTTCCCCATTTAACTTCAATAAATCCACCTGATATGAATTCTCACTTCAAATAAATGCTTCGCCCAGACATCTTGAGAACTAATGTGGAGTTGTTGGCTGCAGCTACTTACTTACAAATTTCTATATACATAGTGAAGGCCTTACTATAAAAGACATCAGCTGTGTTCAGATATCGATATAGAAGCCGTTGATTTCCATCCCATCATATTCATACTTGATTATTAAAGTTCAAACCACTAGTCATACCTAAATGTTTTTTTAATCAAACATTTAGGCTGCTATTAAAAAAAAAAACATTGAACTTTAATAATCAAGCATGCTTATACCTAGTCAAACAAATATTATCCAAGAAATCCCATCATATTGAACTGCTGCACACTAACCACTGTCAATACGATAAATATATCTCTGGCCAACTCTTAGACACACTTCTGAGGATCTCATGACCCATACTGATTGTAGACAAGTTCAACACCCTATTATCCCTAACATCATTAGGGCTCTTCCGGCTTGTCACCCAAGGGGGAGCTAAGTTAGACAATGTGAATGGGGGGGGGGGGGCAATCGACATTAAAGTTAATCATGCAATACACCTTATAAGATGTAATTCTGTGTCAAGACTTAGATAAAAAATTTCCCCCCACTCTTTTTTTTTGTATTATTTATTTTTCCTACTTAGCCTTACACCTTAGCCACTGTCATCATGTATACCACTGTTAATTAAAAATTGCCAGTACACTAATGGGAAAAAACAACAACACAATCTCACTAAAGTACTAGGGAGGTGGGGGGGGGGCATTTCATTAGTTACAGTGGCCGAGTGTTTACTGCCACTCCTGACGCTAATATGGAACATGTATATGAAAAAAACCAAAATGAAACAGGTTTTGAGTTTGTTCTCTCAGACTATTCCTTGTCAGATGGCATATTGTCACAGCAATTCTAAATCTAATAGTACGGCACGTAAATTGTCCATTCAAAATTGTGTGGGAAAATCACTCTTCAATTGAAGTCGCACAGAGAAAGTGAAATAGCACGTAACTAAGTGGAAACTAAGTGAAATACCACAGTAGCTAAGTAAAATAATACGGATAAGTGTGCACGCATGCAGTATTAACCTTGGAAACGTACAGTTGGAGAGATTCTAGTTGGAGACAATGTCATTCTGTACCACAGAAGCTCTACCCATATTAGACGGAAAGTTTTCAACATTTTAAGGAGCAATAGGTTGAAATCGAAATTCCAGAGGAATCTAACTGAAATACAAAGATAGTGAGTGACTGATACAGTGTAGCTACAAGTGCAAATGATAAAAAAAAAAGATGGCCTACTATTAGCGAGTGACAGCACGGGTAACCTGTACTTTTGGGATCAACAGCACTCGTAAAGCAATTGAAATAGCACTCTCTCAGTACTATTTCAATTGCTTTACTAGTGCTGTTGATCCCTAATAGCACTGTTACCCATGCTATTACTCATTAACCGATAACCCACACTTTCAGCAATGAATTGGCAGCAGAAATGATTAGTTCAGACAGTTACATGCTTTACAAGTTTGGCGGGGAGAGGTGTTTAAAGAAAACTCTGTTTTTTTTGTCATGTCAAATAATTTGCAAAACTCCTAAATACAATTCATTAGCTATCTATTAAACACTACACATCACAGTATTTAGTACACTTACTTGTTATCGCATAGCATAAGTGAATTCCTGCCATTGCAGTCCTCTTCTCCTTTATCATCACTCACGTGTAGCACAAATACAGTCTAGCCAACAAAACGAACCACCTCCTAAATCAATTTTGCAGGGTCACCAAGGACAACTTTCCACAAAGGTCGAAGGTGACAGCTGGCAACAAGAGCGCGCGCAAAGACATCGCGTGAGGTCAAAGGTGAGGGTCAGCCGTTCTGCACATAACGTCTTTCGATATTAATAGCACAAGCACAACAGCTTTTTTTCAACAGATTAGAAAGGGAGCCGTCGGAAGTGTCTGAGAAAGATTAACCTCAAATATACAGATAGTAAGTGCACTATCTAGTGTAGCTACACTGCAAATGATTAAAAAAAAACACATTGGCCTACTACTAGCGAGTGATAACACGGGTAACCTGTTCTATTAAGGGACAGTAGGCTCGCAAAGCTATTGAAATAGGACTCGGATTTGTGAAATTAAAAAACCAGAATTATTTTAATATTAACAATTTAAAAGCAATGTGATTGTACAGAAGGGGTTGGTGGGTGTATAAATTACATGCACATTAAGTAATTTCGGGTGTGGCTGCCTTTTCTCTGTTCGTGCCCATTCCACCTGCAGCATGAAACGTAAAATTTTATGACATAATAATTGATTCAAATTGTCTACAACCAAGAATGTTACATAGAGTAGAGCTGGCTATAGAAATGTACCACAACAGTAACATAAAATAGTGGTAGTCTTAGAAATGTATCACTGCTGTTACATAAAGTAGAGCTAGTTATAAACATGTACCATCACAGCTGCTTATCAAAATGTACGCTACATAATATAGTGGTGGTTTTAAATATGTAGCTAATTATAAATATCTAGTTGCCATATTTTGATGAATGAATGCCTTTTCCGCCACGTTGCGGTAATTTACGTCACAAAACGTAATAATTTATGACGTCATAACTTGTAATTGGCGACCCTATTCACACTTGGAGACCTATGGTAAAGGATCGGCCGCTAGTTTAAAATTTAAGCCCGGAACGAAAGGGTTAATCAAGGTGCAGCAGTGTAGATTGTGCGTAACATATGTGTTACATTTTTATAGCTAGCTCAATTTTATGTAACAGTAATGGTACATTTTTACATTACTTCACATAGGTGGTACACCAAGTACCACATGCGGTACAAACTATGAGTTAGAAGATAATGCAGGATGTACCTAGCGTGGTACACGAGAACTAGCTTGCGACACTTGTAGTATGATATTGACTACAAATAACATAAAAAAACTTGAAATTGTACAAACAGTACACATGTAAGTCTTTAGCCCTGGCCCTAGCTCTAGCCCCTAGGTAACACCAGCACTACAGAATTTACCAATCGTACCACCTATTATACTATCAAAATTACAAAATTAAATACAAGTATATACAAGTATAAGTTGTTTTGTTTTAAGTACTACATGGTATAACTTAATTTGTGTGCCGTATAACATATTGTACCACTTGTACCACTTGTTGTATGAGACTAGATTAGCACGGATAAACTGTTACTATACATACTTTTTCATTTAACTTTATAAAAACAATATGGTACATGCAGTACATTTCCAAACGTGCAATCAGGTATTGAAAAACTAGTGTTAAATGTGGTGCAAGTTTTACAGTTGATGTACCACTACTGTTACATAGAGTTTAAACCGGTTATAAAAATGTTCCACTACAGTTACAAAGAGTAAAGCTAACTACTGTTACATGAAGTAGAGCTTGTTATAAGAGTGTACAATTACTGGTACATAGTCTTGAGCTGGTTATAAGAATGTACCAATACTGTTACTTAAAGTACAGCTAGTTATAAGTATGTCCCACTACTCCTACAGTTACTTATAGTACAGCTAGTTATAGGGATGTACCACTACTGTTACATAGAGTAGAGGAGATTATAGGGATGTATTACTACTTTTACATAAAGTAAAGCTGGTTATAGAAATGTACCTCTACTGATACATAGAGTAAAACCGGTTATATAAATGTACCATTGCAGTTACATAGAGTAGAGCTCGTTATAAAAATGAACGACTACTGTTACGTAAAGTGAGCTTGTTATAGAAATGTACCACTACTGTTTCATATAATACTGCTGGTTATAAAAATGTACCACTACTGGTACATAGAGTACGAATAGTTACTGTTGCATAAAGTAGAGCTTGTTATAAAAATGTACCAATACTGGTACTTAAATTACAGCTAGTTATAAAAATGTACCACTATTGTTACATAAAGTAAAGCTGGTTATAAGAATGTACTTTTACTGTTACATAGAGTACAACTGATTATAGAAATGTATCGCTACTGTTACATAAAGTAAAACCGGTTATACAAATGTACCACTACAGTTACATAGAGTAGAGCAGGTTATAAAAATGAACGACTACTGTAACATAAAGTAGAGCTGGTTATAGGAATGTACCATTACTGTTACATAGATAAGAGCTGGTTATAGGAATGTACCAATACTGTTACTTAAAGTACAGCTAGTTAAGAAATGTTCCATTACTGTTACATAGAGTAGAGGAGGTTATAAAAATGTACCATTATGTTACATAGAGTAGAGCTGGTTATAGAAATGTACCAATACTGTTACTTAAAGTACAGCTAGTTATAGAAATGTACCACTACTGTTACATAAAGTAAAAGAAGTTATAGGGATGTACCACTACTGTTACATAAAGTAAAGCTGGTTATAAACATGTACCTTTACTGATACATAGAGTAGAAAAGGTTGTATTTTACATGTGTTCCATGTGTGTCTTTGCCAGTAGCCCGGAGAGTTAAACTCTACACAAAACACCAATACCCTAAAAACGAGCAATCTAGTCAACTACTGAACACAAATACTCTCCCCTTTACTCCCTCTATTTTGTTGAATGTTTATCTTCCAGTAAGTCCTGGTAGACATATCCACTAATAGAAGCCTTACATTGTCCTCCTTCAATTAAGTCCTCACTATAACAATCACTGCCTTCTTCATCGGCTTCTATTTCTCTGCAGATAAGGTCTGCCACTTTGTCAGGGAGAGTAACTGGTTAGACTCGCCATCTCTCTTGAACAATCCGACTTAGGAAAAAAAAATTCTATTTACGCGGAAATGATGCAATCAGTGTGTAATATTGAACCATTTGGTAAAGCATGGAAAAAAATTTTCAGTATTAGCGCGAGCATGTAGGCAGATAAATATACTGAAAGATTGTTAACATAAGTTAACATTTTGCAATGGGGCTTGAAGCGGAGGATTAAAAGTAATAATTAAAATAAATATCAAACTCCAAATGTTAAAAATTCTACCGGTACATAGATATTTTTTATACATTTGTTCAATACATGTCTTTCAAATGTTGGAGCTGATAAACATACTCTTTTGCATCCTCCACAAGTAAAAATTTTGGAGTTTCCCTACAAATATAAATAGAATAATGTTAAGGATGCTAGCACGCCACACACATCTTCCTAGGCAAAGTTGTTACCAAAATAAATATCGTTGTTATGGGCCAATTTCAAATATTTCTCATTGCTTGTAAGAAATTTTGTGTTGTTAGTAGACTTTCAAACAGTAACCTCACAAAAAATGAGAAGTTTCTTGCCACTAAACACTGAAGATATGAGCTTGTTACATTCTTAGAGATACATAGCACACTATCTACAAGAATTCAGATGTTTTACCATTCACAGACCCAGTAGTTATGGCCAACAAGAAGCCGTTCAGAAATTTACTATTTGCTTTTGGGAATTTTACATATTGTGTGCTGAATTTCCATCAATTTTTGAGCTTAAGGATGGTCTTACTACACGTGTGTATAAAATTTGAAGCCTTGCTGACCATCTGTGAGTAAGAAACTGTTTTCCGTACGTAAAGGTTGTCAAGACATCAGGACCGATAATGTTTGATGGGTGTGGTCAACTTAGTATTTCAGTAGCTCATCTTAAAGATATTTCAATGCCCATCATTTTAAGACTTGAAGTACGAAAAAAGACACATGTAAGACAAGGTCATAACCAGAAAAAGAAAATTGCAAAAAATGGTTGCATTCTCCCTTAATTCATGCTATTCTACACCAATCAACAGTGCCTGCTGACTGCTATGTGCTAAGACCCTTAAAACAATACACTAATACATGTGAACACTTACCGATCTCTGCAGCCTCTTGCAATAAGATTGCGGTTTCAACTAAAGTACGACATTAATCAACTACATTAATACCAACAGTACTGAATCAATTTATACTTACGTTATATTTTTTGTGTATCTCTCTCAGTTCCTCCATTCTTGAGTGGGATTCATCAGTTCGTCCATCGTTCTATATACGAAAGCAATTCATAATAAACTCATCATTGTTACTGATTTCATTAATGCTATAAAATCATAGTCACAACCTTCTGAAAACAAATTTGGAACTTGCCACGCCCACTAATCCTACATTGGTATTGGTAAAGTCCGAAGTGCATTAAGCAAAGTTAAATGTAACCTCCATTAAAAAAATTATTCCAACAGAATAATAAAAGAAAAAAGAAAAAGCTAATGTATAAGTACAGTCGCCTGCAACAGCAGAAAGCTGCAAACTGTCCATTTTCCACTCAGAAAGCTTTAGTGTTCCTTAGCATCCTATACTATTCAAGATAGAAGAAGTCCTCCACACAACCATTTGGGCATCAGGTTAGCTCAGACAAAGAGGACATGCTACCATCTTCCAGAACCAGCACACAACTCCAGAGCAAGTGAAGAAGTTAAAGGATCTCCAAATCACTTTCTCCACAGCATGCACCCGAGTGTATGGATGTAGATGAAGAAAAGTAACAGCAAAGTTGACAATCAGAAGACAGCCAAGGGATAGCAAAAAGAAAGAAAGATAAAAGATATTTTCCTCCAGTGCATGTGAACTACTTATATATTATATCTAACTATGACAGGCGTGAATGTAACCCCAGTCCAACCATCTGTAATTTTCAAGAGCCCAAATTCACATGATCTGTATGATGTAAGATATATTAAATGAAATGATTAGCCACAAGATACTTAATGAACTAACGTTTTCGATTTATTTATCCATTACGTTATTTACATGCGTAAAATAAAAAAACATATTAATAATAAATATGACACATAAATTACAGAAGATTGGAGTCAACAACTGTAGAAACTTTTTTATGTTTGAGGTGGGACGAAGATCACCCAAAGGAGGAATGGCCTAATAAGTTAAAGGATCTCCAAATTCACTTTCTCCACAGCATGCACCCGAGTGTATGGATGTAGACGAAGAAAAGTAACAGCAAAGTTGACAATCAGAAGACAGCCAAGGGTTAGTAAAAAGAAAGAAAGATAAAAGTAACAGTTCAGTTAATATTTACTGGCCCCACTGAAAATATTTTCCTCCAGTGCATGTGAACTACTTATATATTATATCTAACTATGACAGGCGTGAATGTAACCCCAGTCCAACCATCTGCATATGAGTACACTTGTAACACTCGTGTTCATATTGGTCCTCATCTGATATTTTTTAAAACCAACGACATACAGAGTGTTCCCATTTGTTACACTTCCCGCATTGTACCATTGTGCAGAACTCCTAATGTACATAGAGAAGAAGAAAGAAGAAGGGAGGACCTCAGGAAAGATAGAAGATGCAAATAGGACCTGACTAAGGATTAAAATTAACAATCAATACCAAAATTAACAATCAATACCAAAATTATTGTAGCATTTGAAAATTTGGACCAATTGGAATGGAACAGGAGATATTGTGTCTTAGACAAGGATAAGCGGAAGCTGAGCTTCTTCAATGATACCGAGGTAAGTAGTTGTGGGAGTTGTTGTAGTAGCACAGATATGTTGTAAACGTAAACTTGCAATGCACCATTTAATGAACCAATTTTTCATTGATTTTGTGTAATTGATGGTCCAATCTCTAAGCTATGTAAGGTATTTCTTTTTATGTTTCTCCTTACATTAGGTTGTCGTCGTAATAACCCAGGTTTGAATTCTGGTCACTGCGGAGACAGGTTTGAGAGTTGACCCAGGTTCGAATCCTGGTCACAGCTTGGCTAGACTCAGATAGTGTCAGTTCAGTCCTGATGCAATGACAGTGACCAATGAGCAATTCTATTCTTTTTAATTATTTATTAGCTATTCGATAAATTACACTTAATTACATGTAAATACATAGCTATGTATAATGTTAGTGAGCATTTTATTTCACAATGTGAGAATACGTCCTCTTGTACAATGGTCCTACAGAGGTCTCAATTCCTCCGAGTATTACCAAGCTAAGTGCGGGTCAAGCATCTTCTACTTGTCATCCTGAAGACGCACACACATACTTGTGCAAGTACAAGTACAGTAATTTTTTGTACATGTCTCTCAGTAATGACAACAGTTGAAAATGACTGCACCCGAAGAAATACTTTATTTAGGAATGAAGTGGTAAGCCATGAATTAGCAAATACTTGGCATTTACTACTTTCATCACTAGCAGGGCAGGCAAACAAGGTAGGGGGAGAAAGAAAGATCTTGAGAGAACTCATCTCAGACTATCCAAGTATTCTAAGTTGTTAAAAATAATAATAATAATAATAATAAATAAGTCATAAAAACCAAAGGATTTATTTTTTGTACATATCTCCGAGTAATTGAAAACAACAGCACCAGAAGAAATACTCTTTTTAGAGATAGAGGGGTGGTTAGCCAAGAAAAAAATGCTAGTTTCAAACCAAGGTTCGAATCCTGGTCACGGCAACTTGTCCAGATTCTATTTAAACTATTTGATATTGAGTTATAATACAACAGACCGTACTGCCAACCAAATCCAGACACCAAGTCATCCACCGTGATCGTCTAAAGAAAAAGAATTTTACAAAAGTTTGTTGCACAGTATCCAGGAGGTTCATAGGGACCGTCTAGAGGTAGGACATTAATTAGAGCTAGTTTATACAATAACAGTAATGGAAGACTAAGTTCAAGTTGGGCAATCACAAAAAGAAGCTGTTAAGGATCACAAGAAAGCCAAGGGCTGGCAAAAAGAAAGAAAAAGTATATAACAGTTAAATTGATATTTACTGGCTCCACTGAAGATTAGACCAACTTATGAAGGGTTCTCCAATGAGCACAAGAGTACTGGTTTAAGTGGTCACATGCTGATATTTACCAACAACACCGCAAAGCTGTTGTACCGGCAGACTGTCCTCAGCAGCGTCAACATGCCCAACATGGGGACCAACATGGGGACCACTGGTGTGAAGCCTCAAGTGTGCACTGATGGAAAATGTTGCATATTTAGAGGCTTCTGTATTCCCGTTGGCCGACTAAAATTGAAACATATAGACTTACCTCATAAGTTTCCCCGGTAAAATGAGTGCCAGGTAAATACCAATAGCCACCTGAACTCTTCTTTTTCTGAAAAAAACAAACAAAAAAAAACCAAGTAAAAAAAAAAAGTTAACATGCCACCAATGTGCTTTAGCAATCGAATTTTTGTGGTAAATATGTGAAATAATTATTTGAAGCAAGTTCTCGTATACAAAAACAATAACAACATAACAGCTAAGATTTCTCCACGGAGAATTTTCTTCACTACACATGCCCATAGCTAGCTAGTTAGTTAGTAGGTAGCTAGCTAGTTAACTATTAGATAGCTAGCTACAGGGGTGTAGTAGGCAAACTTGAAGTGGTCTGTCCCAAAAGTGGGTGTGGTCAGGAAGTGGGCGTGCCAGGAAGTGGGTGTAAACTTAATTAACAGTATTGACTGTTGTTTGCTAACAAAGGTATACTTTTTGTATGTATTTATTCCAAAACTAATTAAATACTTCCAATATTCCAAAACTAAATATTGAGTAGTGTAGCCAAGATAACGTACAAAGCAGCTGAAAATTCCTTTTTCTTTCCAAAGCTTCTCTTAAATTTGCTGCTGGCTGGTGCAGTTTCTGCTCCGTAGATGCTAATGAAGCCATATAAGTATTAAAGTTACAGCTCCGCGTGCACTGAGTGCTGGTGAGTCCACTGCATGCAACGATTACTACCCGTCGTTCGGTTCAGAAAAACTCATTACATTGGGTGGAGTTTGTACGCGACGATCCATACCTATTAAAAGATTAAAACATTAATTCCACAAATACAAATTACGCTCTATGTAAGACTTTTACAAAGTTAATCATCTTAGCATGACAAAGTTTTGGCGAGCGAGCGAGACAGTATTAGGGGTGGTCAATTGGTGGTTATACATATTTATAACCAGCTGTATTATATGAAACAGTAGTGATACATTTTTATAACCAGTTCAAAACTATGTAACAGTAGTGGTACATCCCTATAACAAGCTCACTTTACGTAACAGTAGTCGTTCATTTTTATAACGAGCTCTAATCTATGTAACTGTAGTGGTACATTTATATAACCGGTTTTACTCTATGTATCAGTAGAGGTACATTTTTATAACCAGCTTTACTTTATGTAACAGTAGTGGTACATTTTTATAACCTCCTCTACTCTATGTAAGAGTAGTGGTACACCCCTATAACTAGCTGTACTTTAAGTAACAGTATTGGTACATTCTTATAACCAGCTCAAGACTATGTAACAGTAATGGTACACCCCTATAACAAGCTCTACTTTGTAACAGTAGTCGTTCATCTTTATAGCCAGCTCTACTCTATGTAACTGTAGTGGTACATCCCTATAATTAGCTGTACTCTATGTAACAGTAGTGGTACATTGTATAACTAGCTCGAAATTGTACAAACAGTACACATGTAAGTCTTTATCCCAAGCCCTAGCTCTAGTCCCATAGGACCACCTTGTTGTACGTGATGTATCCCATCTGATACAAGCATTATAAGTGATTATGCATCAAACACACTACTTTACATAAGTGGTACACCAAGTACCACATGTGGTACAAACTATGAGTTAGAAGATAATGCCGAATGTACCTATGGTACACGAGAACTAGCTTGTAACACTTGTGTATGATATTGACTACAAATAAAACTTGAAATTGTACAAACGGTACACATGTAAGTCTTTAGCCCTAGCCCTAGCTCTACCTTGTGGTACGTGATGTATCCCATCTGATACAAGCATTATAAGTGATTATGCATTAAACACACTATTTCACATAGTTATTTGTAGTCAATATCATACACAAGTGTTGCAAGCTAGTTACTCGTGTACCACTCTAGGTACATTCGGAATTATCTTCTAACTCATAGTTTGTACCGCATGTGGTACATGGTGTACCACCTATGTAAAGTAGTGTGTCTGATGCATAATCACTAATAATGCTTGTATCAGACGGGATACAACAAGTACCACAAGGTGGTCCTAGGGGGCTAGAGCTAGGGCTAGGGTAGAAGACTTACTTGTGTACTGTTTAAACTGTACTTACGGGGGACCCTTTACCAACCACGTGGGGTGGGGCCATACAGAAACTATCACGTGCACGTGATATTCTCCTGTATCAAATGAATAATATAATTATATTGATTTTTTGGTTGTGTAATGTGCGTCAATTTTAGTGTTAGCCAACACCCAACTTGCTTAGTGCTACACATTATTATGGCCAGTTTGAAGGAGATTGTAGGTAGGGAAGGGCGTGTTTTCGAGAGGGAAACTTTAGCAAGTGTCCGGCAACTTCCTAATGCAACAGTGAGCAGCAAATCACCGTATCTGCCTCTTCCAGGAATTGTAAATATCCGTACATCACCTTATTTTGGACCTGGAAGGTACCACAGATACAGAATTGACGACTTCCCTTCAAGAGCAGCACATTCTTATTCCTCTGTAAGAATAAGCATACTGAATTCAAGGGTTTTCTATCTGGCAATCACGCTTTTCGAGACTCTAATGTTTCGATTGATTGTGACCAAGGTCTTGGTGATATGTCAAATAACAAACTAGTATCACGAGGTGTTCAAAAAGTGGATATTATAATTCGGGCGGCACAAGAGACTCCAGTTGTACTCATAGAGGTTGAATCAAGTAGCAATGTTGAAAGCACAGTGGCCAAACTTTCGATCGCCTCCGTCTTCTCTTGTTCCCTCCTCTCTTCTTTCTCCTTCCTTTTCCTTGTATAACTCTCTCTCTCTGCCTCCGTCTTCCCTCTTGTTCCCTCCTCTCTCTGTACCATCTTTCCCTCTTTCTTCTCTCCCTCTCTCTCCCTCTGCGTTCTCTCGAACGCAATCCTCCTCCTCCTTCTCTCCAGTTCTCTTTGTGAGGGGGCAGAGGGAGCCGGCGGGCAGAGGGGGCTAAGGGGGCAGATGGGGCAGAGGGAGCAGGTGGGGTTAAGGGGGCAGAGGGAGCCGGCGGGGCAGAGGGAGCCGGCTGGGCTGATGGGGTAGAGGGAGCCGGCGGGGCTGAGGGGGCAGAGGGAGCCAGTGTGGCTGAGGGGGCAGAGGGAGCTGGCGGGACTGAGGGGGCAGAGGGAGCCGGCGGGGCTGAGGGAGCCGAGGGAGCCAGGGATCCACCCTCCAAACTACATTTATTGAAAGAATATCATGTAAAAAAAGTACCAATGCATTCCACAGACAACTGCATGCTAACTTGTGCTCTTCATTCACAAGTAAATAGTCAAAAATCATATATAATCAATCTTAATGTTTCGTTAAATGTTGTATAATAATAGCGGTTTCAAAAAAATGCACACAGTTGCACATGAAAAACTGACACTCTTGAGTGCATGCTGCTAATTACACAACTAACAAGCCTTGTCCAGTCTGGATAGCTGGAGGTGATCCCTTGCCCAATGTAGTGCTCGCAAACTTGTAGTAACAAATTAAAAAAATATAGTATGACAGACCAGGCATTAGCTAATGAGATAAATAGAATAAGTGGTAATTTGATTCCACCTCGTTGTTGTTAACCACTGTTGTGAGCATGGCCATGAACATGTGCAGCAATGCAAAATTCTTGCTTTAGGTATACCTTAGGTGGCATGGTATCTGGTGGAATAAAGAAAAAAAGATGCTAAATGTAGAAATATTTCCAGCAGTTTCAAATGTGTTTCTGCAGTTGTCAAAAGCTGAATTGTTCCTACATTTTAAAAATGTAGAAATGTTTCCTACATTTTGGAAATGCAGGAATATTTCTAGCATTTTTCAAAATGTGTTTCTGCAGTTGTCAAAAGCTGAATTGTTCCTACATTTTAAAAATGTAGAAATGTTTCTTACATTTTGGAAATGCAGGAAATTTCCTACATTTTTCCAATGTGTTTCTGCAGTGGCCAAAAGCTGAATTGTTCCTGCATTTTAGAAATGCAGAAATGTTTCCTACATTTTGGATGCAGGAATATTTCTAGCATTATTCAAATGTGTTTCTGCAGTTGTCAAAAGCTGAATTGTTCCTACATTTTAAAAATGTAGCAATGTTTCTTACATTTTGGAAATGCAGGAAATTTCCTACATTTTTCAAATGTGTTTCTGCAGTGGCCAAAAGCTGAATTGTTCCTGCATTTAAAAAATGCAGAAATGTTTCCTACATTTTGGAAATGCAGGAATATTTCTAGCATTTTTCAAAATGTGTTTCTGCAGTTGTCAAAAGCTGAATTGTTCCTACATTTGTAAAAATGTTGAAACGTTTCCTACATTTTGGAAATGCAGGAAATTTCCTACATTTTTCCAATGTGTTTCTGCAGTGGCCAAAAGCTGAATTGTTCCTGCATTTTAGAAATGCAGAAATGTTTCCTACATTTTGGATGCAGGAATATTTCTAGCATTATTCAAATGTGTTTCTGCAGTTGTCAAAAGCTGAATTGTTCCTACATTTTAAAAATGTAGCAATGTTTCCTACATTTTGGAAATGCAGGAGCATTATTCAAATGTGTTTCTGCAGTTGTCAAAAGCTGAATTGTTACTACATTTTAAAAATGTAGAAATGTTTCCTACATTTTGGTAATGCAGGAATATTTCTAGCATTATTCAAATGTGTTTCTGCAGTTGTCAAAAGCTGAATTGTTCCTACATTTGTAAAAATGTTGAAACGTTTCCTACATTTTGGAAATGCAGGAAATTTCCTACATTTTTCCAATGTGTTTCTGCAGTGTCCAAAAGCTGAATTGTTCCTGCATTTTAGAAATGCAGAAATGTTTCCTACATTTTGGATGCAGGAATATTTCTAGCATTATTCAAATGTGTTTCTGCAGTTGTCAAAAGCTGAATTGTTCCTACATTTTAAAAATGTAGCAATGTTTCCTACATTTTGGAAATGCAGGAGCATTATTCAAATGTGTTTCTGCAGTTGTCAAAAGCTGAATTGTTACTACATTTTAAAAATGTAGAAATGTTTCCTACATTTTGGTAATGCAGGAATATTTCTAGCATTATTCAAATGTATTTCTGCAGTTGTCAAAAACTGAATTGTTCCTACATTTTAGAAATGTTTCTACATTTTGTAAATGCAGGAATATTTCCTACATTTTTCCAATGTGTTTCTGCAGTTGCCAAAAGCTGAATTGTTCCTGCATTTTAAAAATGCAGAAATGTTTGCTACATTTTGGATGCAGGAATATTTCAAGCATTTGAAGTAAGTTTCTGCAGTTGTCAAAAGCTTGAATTGTTCCTACATTTAAAAAATGTAAAATGTTTCCTACATTTTGGAAATGCAGGAACATTTCCAGCATTATTCAAATGTGTTTCTGCAGTTGTCAAAAGCTGAATTGCTCCTACATTTTAAAAATGTAGAAATGTTTCCTACATTTTGGTAATGCAGGAATATTTCTAGCATTATTCAAATGTATTTCTGCAGTTGTCAAAAACTGAATTGTTCCTACATTTTAGAAATGTTTCTACATTTTGTAAATGCAGGAATATTTCCTACATTTTTCCAATGTGTTTCTGCAGTTGCCAAAAGCTGAATTGTTCCTGCATTTTTAAAATGCAGAAATGTTTGCTACATTTTGGATGCAGGAATATTTCAAGCATTTGAAGTAAGTTTCTGCAGTTGTCAAAAGCTTGAATTGTTCCTACATTTTAAAAATGTAAAATGTTTCCTACATTTTGGAAATGCAGGAACATTTCCAGCATTATTCAAATGTGTTTCTGCAGTTGTCAAAAACTGAATTGCTCCTACATTTTAAAAATGTAGAAATGTTCCCTACATTTTGGAAATGCAGGAATATTTCCCACTGTTTTCCAATGTCTTTCTGCAGTTGTCAAAAGATGAATTGATCCTACATTTTAAAAATGTAAAATGTTTCCTACATTTTGGAAATGCAGGAATATTTCCAGCATTTTCAAATGTGTTTCTGCAGTTGTCAATAGCTGAATTGCTCCTACATTTTAAAAATGTAGAAGTGTTCCCTACATTTTGGAAATGCAGGAATATTTCCCACTTTTTTCCAATGTCTTTCTGCAGTTGTCAAAAGATGAATTGTTCCTACATTTTAAAAATGCAGAAATGTTTCCTACATTTTGGAAAAGGAGGAATATTTCCAGCAATTTTTCAAATGTATTTCTGCAATTGAAGCTGTGTCGATGAAAACTGGAATCTGTTTTGAGCTCTCTACTCCATCAATTAGCTGTTCTTAATAGTTGATACCTACAAATATAATTTTATATAAATATTATAATCTTGTAATTTTAATCTTAAATGATTCAAGCACTTTCACCTTTTATTGGCTGAGATTTTGTTTTCTGACTGAGCTGATGAGCATGTTCAAGCCAGTTAGTTCACCAGGTAGAGGCATTGACAGTTGCTTTACTTAAATATCTTTAATCCATTTCAAAGTATTTTCCAATAATTTCATATTGTCAGGATATAGTAGGGTGCCACCATCAATGGCAACTTGCTGGGAAAAGTGTTGCCATTGGGAAGAAAAGCAGCCCACTTTGAGGCAATCAGAATGGGCCGGTACTCCATTCTTTATAAAACATGACACACTCTCCTGATTCATTACTACATTGAAACTTGAATTGCTGTGCCTTAAGATGGTCATGGAGTAGAGGAGTTTGATCTGACATCCAATCCTTGACATCAGTTACAGAATCCAAAACCACCACTTGTAGGAGGTGGTGAGAAAGAAACTACTATACTTTGACAAAGATCTGGAAGAAACAAAACAAGGAAAAGTGTACAGTTTCATGTAGCTTATAACTATGCTAGGTTAGGTGACCTGGAATGGTCAGTGCATTGCGATGTTGCAGTATTCGAGATATGCATGAAAATGTTAGGTCTATATCCTCATGAGTATGTCCAACTGGTAGGAATCCAAACTTCACCTACACACATAAATATCTATATCAACCTAGGATCAGTCAAATCAAATCCTAAATACCTTTTTCTGAACACTCCCAATTCAACCAATATAGCCGCAAACGTGAGTGTAAACTTGTTCTTACTGTCATGACAAGTATTATCCATCTGAATATACAGCATTTCTGGTTAATCCATCCTGCAGCTTATATTTTTACATCACTATGAATCACTTTACATCATATTGATAGAATTCTTACCTTCAACTGATAAAATACTCGTAATAAAACTTCCACAGTCAGATTGGAGTCATGGTTAAATTGTCCACTGTCATGGTTAAATTGTCCACTGTCTATGAACATCATAGTGAATCGGCCATGAACTTTAACTCCAGTGATATGTGTTTCCAGCCTGTAAGCACCAGCCATCACTTTGGGGTTGTTGACAATGTGGGGTATTTTTGTTTTTTAAAAAAGCCTGAAATTATTGTAAAGCCCTTTAGCTACACACTGATGATAGCACAAGATTTGGGCTACTATGCAATATTCAGAAGTTACACAAACTCATAACTAAAAAAATAATGACACTATATAATTACAAAACTAGCTAGCTATCTGAACCAATACAACTAAAACATATTACCTCTTGTTCTGTTCCTTGTGGGGTTAGTCAATAAGGGAAGTATCTCCAGGCCACAAGCTGAAGAACCATTGCTGCAATCAGAACTAAACAATAAGCATTCATCAACTTCCATCTTGAACTCCATTCAAGAATTTGAATTTTGCCTATTGTCCAATGAGCTTGCTGGAAGCTCAGGAAGTAATTAACACCATGTGTTTTTTTTATAGCCTGTAGCCAATAGAATTCAGTGTTCAGTAAAATGGCTTCAATCCAGGCAGTGAGCATTGCAGCTTAGAATGTGTAAATGTTTCTTCAAAACCTTGGCATTTGACTTTCTTCACACAAGACAAGCAAGTTTTTCTTTGGAAGAAAGGAAGTCGAATGAAGTTAACCAATGGTGTTTCCAGTGGACCTGTTGTACATGCATCTGTTAGGAGTGCAGATGTCATGAACGTGAGTATTTTAATAGCTAGTCATTGCTATAATACTACCATTTTAGCTGCCTACATTGATTAGTTAGGCTTCCACAATTTGGAGTTTTTGTGGTGCGACATAGCTAGCATAATGTCTGTGTGTTTCTAGCAAGCTACCACCATCAACATTTTGTTTGATAATTTGTTTCCTCAGTGTAAAGGTCATGACAAAGATGGGAGCAATAAAGTTTTAATTGCCGACTTGCCAACTTTACAAAGGATGCTAATGATTTCTGTGCGGAAATGGCTCCTTATCTTTCTGATGTGATGACCTTTTGTGCCAGTTTATCTTCAAAGACAATGAAGCCACAGATGGAGACACATCAATTTTGTCTAACGATCCAGCCTCTTCACAAGGAAGGAAGAGATGCAGAAGTACTGCTGAAGCTATTGATCCACCTAATGCTAAGATGACCAAGAAAGGTTATAAAGAGCAAAAACATGATCTAGAAGAAAAAATTCCATATCAAATAGGTGAGATATCATGTGTTCTTTTTTTAATTTATTATTATTGATTCGTTTTTGTGGTATCATTGACAAGCAAGTATAGTAGCTATTTAGATTGTTGTCAGGATAGTAGGGAATATATGTATATTAAGAGTATTTCTTGGTAGAATGGGAATGCATATGCAAAGCAATTGGGAAATAATTTTTTCTATTTTTATATCTTGGATCTTGACCTTACCATGCATTGACAGAAAACTTGCCAATTGCTGTTTGACCTGACTTGAATTGAGTAGCGCTAAATCAAGTAAACTTAACCAATGATGGAAGCTTTATTTTTGATCTTATTATTATAATTGATATAAGCTTTATGATCACAACCTAATCATACTAATTTTTTTTATAGCCATTGTGGGTCTATTGTGTATGTATGTTTGTTTGGGTTGCATGTGCTTGGGATAGTGTACAATGAATAGTTACATGATGTGTATTTGTGCTAAAGTAGTGTCCCCATGCAAGTAAACCACATTTATTAATTAGGACTTAATTATTATTTTGGTGCTCATAGCATTAACTTCTACTGCTTGCCTTTTTGCTGGGCTGGATATCCTCTAGATAAACGGGCTGGCTTCTGGGAGACTGACATATACATCCATGCACACATGCTATACCCATTCTTATACACATACACACGCATAATTATATATACCACACTATGTACATGTTGAGCCGACTGAAATTTGATCTTGCTGGAGGAGATTTGTGAAAGGAGGAAATAATGAGTGTAGTGGGGGAGGAATAATTTGTAAACAGTTTGTGTCTTATACTGTGATACTAAGCATAAGGAAGATTCTTTTGACTCTTTGGTACCAATTTAACAAAACTGCTGAAACTACTACACATTGTGGGTTACCTTCCTATTGACACAGATAATTGAGGTTTCATGGGTTTGAACTAGTCACTGGGTACTTATGCAACTATTTCTCTGTGATGTTTCCTAATTGTCCTGCATCACAATTATTATTAATGAAATCAGAGGTCTTTGCTGATTGGTGCCAGGCCTAAAGCTACCAGTCAGAGAAGCCTAATGGAGAAAAGGGAAGAGAAAAAACTTTTTTTTTTGCCTGGGTTTGCTATCAAGCCACAAGTTGTATTCAGGCTTACCCAATTCATAAACCACAATAGCCACAAAGTTCATGTGTGCCTGGCAGCTGGTTGGGCTGTGATGCACTCATTAAAAACAATATCATATTCTTTTTCCAAGATTGCCAGGACTACAGAGTTTTAAATCACTCAATCAATTGGAAAGCTTTAAGCCAAACTTGATGATGAAGGCAAAAGTAGTAAGTAGTAGTCAAGTGAAAAAAATTAAATACATGACATACGACTGATGTCTCAACCTCTTACCACGCAACGAGGCTGACAACAATAACTTAAATTACAAATGTGTGCTTAATATAGAGAGAGTATGGGTGATCTCAGCAAAAGAGTGAAGTCACTTGGTGGGTGTTTGGAATTGAATGAGTAAATAGAGGGCAAGCTAGAACAGCTGGTTGGCTGGGGTATGGAATGTTAGCCACAGGTAATTAATTAACTAACAGTCATTAGGCTTTTCAATTAAAAAGTCTTTGCATGTGTTGCTAGTTTGTTTATTATTATTATTTTTTTATGTTGTAACCTCTTGAAAATTTCAGCCCCTGTCCCAGTGTAGTGGTTCTACCTGGAGATGTATATAAATGTGTTCGTACATGATGCATGCAGTATATAGTGTGCATGCATGTATACTTCTGTGCTGAAATGTTGAAAGGATATTTCCATCAATATAATAATATATCTCTACAGTGAGCCGTAACCTTTTCAATTGGTGTATTTTTTCAAGCTGAGATGATATGTAGCTATAACAATTTGTCAATCTTTATGAAGCACTACTGCCCCGATCGAATATTGTGTATAATCTAAGCTATTGTATCAGCTACCAAATACTGAGGTCCATTTAAATTTCAATGTTTTGATCAATCTGATCGTTGCTAAATAACTTTCGCTACTCTAAGAAGATTATGAGGCCAGTCAGTCATATATATTTATACACAAATATTCAAGGTTGTTGCTTTATTAGGGCAATGACCTTTATGCTTCTTCAATTTTCCAAGACTTGTAAATTAAATGTGACTTGTTTTAATTACTGTGTACTAACACTCATGGATGTAATTAATTATGCCCTTGAACTAATTTAGAATATGTGACTGGCTTCAATTTCTACATATTGAAACTCGTGAATATCATTACTTTGAAAAGGTGGTTCACAGAACCCTCCTGAATCCCCACCGTACCTACACAACTACATTCTCTGGGAGAAAGTTCCTTCAGAGATTGATCTTATTTCAGTTTATAGTTGGTGTGTTTGTTATAGGAGATTGGGGATAATAATTATCATGAACTGTTGAATAACATTTTAACATTTTGTGTAAAGTAGTTGTCACGACAACATAGCATTTATGTCTAATTACATGACGTTATTATTACCCTAAAATACCACGTAGCCAGATTGTTGTTTATCGCAGGTGTGTACGATTTTTTATTTTATTTGCTGAAGGAGCCTTCTGATTACTACCAAGTCAGGGAGGTAAAGGAATGGTTTGTACACTATTTAGTGAACGTATTAAAAGAAGAGGAGACTGACCATGAAGACTAACTGATTCCCTACTTGTGATTGCATCATGCAGTGCCAATGAATTCAGGGCTGTAAAAATGGACATAATTATACTTATGAGGTAAAGTCGTTCAGTAAGCTATTAAAGTTAAGTATACATTATAAACATAATAGGTAATTGGAGGAGTACAGCGTTGGCATGCCATAAGGAATATTAATACTATGGGAACGTGCAACATAGCCAGTAGGAAATGTGCAATATATGGAAATGATATTCCAAGGATGGCGGCCATGATGTTGGCAAAGCAGCACAACAAATTCAACAGTATTCAATGTTCCACTGGATTTGCAGAACTAGCGGCATGTTGTTGAAAGTTATATTTCGACCCTTCAAAAAGCTCTCCAAGGAAAGTATTCTGTCAAGCTGTCTCACTTCAAGTGTTTCCAGGGCTTATTTCTAGCAAACAAAAGCAAGAAATTTTCTGGCAAAATAAGTGCAGGAAAATTTCCTGCAAAAAAATAATGTGGGAAATTTTCTGGCAAAATGAGTGCAGGAAAATTTCTTGCAAAAAATAATGCAGGAAATTTTCTGGTGCACCAAGTGTACGTATCTTTCTTGCAAAATATGTAGAGGAAATTTTATGCTAAAGGGACATATTTCGTTAAACTTTCATGGTGCAGGAAAATTTCCTACCACCAATATGAAAAGTTTTATGGTGACCTTATGTGTGGGTTTCTTGCAAACAAATAGCAGACAGAGATACTCCTTACATTTTAATACTCTCCTTTATGTATTTTTGTACTCTTCATCATAATTTCTTTCACTTTATCATTAAGTTTGGTATCTTATTGAGGTAAATGGTCGGCATTTGCAGAACCCTTTTTACTTTATGAAAATTATGGTAAGTATTTTTCAAGACATGGCTGCTATCATTTTCATATTTGGAGTATCAATGTGAGAAATATCCAACATTTTGATGCACTTATTTTTATATTGAATATACTCTATGAGCGATCCTTCCTACATTTTGCTTGTAATACTCTCATTCTTGTATATTGTAATGATTATATGAAGAATCTTTCCTGCATTTTGACAGTGTAATTTGTATATCCTAGGAACTAAGAAGGAAATTGTCCTACAGTTTTGATAATTTGTTGTAGATTTGGATAGTGTATGTAAGAAATTTCCTGCATTTTTTTAAAAAATGAACATAGAAATTGGAAATTCATTTCATTTAAACCTTAATTATGACTCCAGCTTGCTTTTTTGTTTTCTTATTTTGTTCGGAGGGTTGGCATCCACGGATAATCCAGGAATGTCCAGAGTAATCAGGGAATCCGTGGATACTCTGCCAAGGGGGTATTACATAGGTTGGCATCCACGGATAATCTAAGGATGTCCAGAGTATCCTGGGAATCCATGGAAGGACACTGGACAACTGACGGCGTTCTTGGACAACCCTCTTTGTGATGAGGGGATATGCCACATCTGCGACTGAAAAGTCTGATAACTGCATCCTGATTATCCCGTTCCCTGTGTCCTTGAAGCACTAACATCATCCTGTCAGCCACACTGTCTGAATCTTCGACTACTCTACGGATGAATTTGACCCTCTCTGTCTGTGTTGGAGGCCCATCAAGCCCAGCTGCTTTCCTTGCCTCCTTCAAACTCTGGTAATCTCCCTTGTGTTGGAAGAAAATTGCTTGACAGAGGTCCACTAAAAACTTCTCAGCATTAATTTCTCTTCCAATGCGCAGCATCAGATGCATGGCATCCAGTTTGATGGTGAACTTTGAGCGCCACAAAGCCAATGCACTCGTGCCTGGGGTCTGTATATGAAACTGACGAATGGCTTGCCATTGCAGAAAGAAAAGTTCACACTGACTTAAAAGTGTCCATTGATAACCAAAACAAAATCGTAAATTAGTGTATAAGGTGTTGATAACTAGTTTCTTAACCTCTACAGCCTTGTAAATTTTTTGTTAACTCTAATTACCAAGACAGTTTACAAATTTTGCTATGGTTTTAAATGGACTCTTTTCACCCTGTGCCATGTACAATGAATGAGGCAACTCTACTCCCACTGACTCGTGTCTCTCTGTTACTTCAGCCATGTCTGGAACAGCATAAACTCCACACACAAGACCAAAATATCCACAAATCTCCACAAATAGCGAATGTCTGTCCACCATGGCCTACCACCCCACCACCAAGAGTTTTTTTAATGACCTTGCGTTGATGATCCACTGCAAGACTGTGACTACTGAGGACGGTACGCAACTCCATCATGATGTAAGGCTTGTTGACCAAGTAGTCCCTGATGAACAACAATGTGAGATGAGGTCGGCAAGGGATGTAATGGGAAAGTAGTGGAGAAAAACTATCATGAGAAGCCACATTGACTCTTCCAATACCACACATGGTCGCAACCTAAAGTAATAAATTTATGAGAGCTTACTACAGTGCTGAGTGAAGAGTTGACATAGTTACTATCATAGTTTTATTGAACTGTTACTATTATTATCATCATTATATCATCATTATTATTAGTATTCATCGTTATTATAATTATCATTATCATCATTATTATGTTATTATTATCATCATTATTATGATTGTTTATTATTATTATTATCATCATTATTATTATTATCATCATCATTATTATTATCATTACCATTATCATTACAATCGTCATCATCAGATACAGTCAAACCTGTCTTATTCAGCCTTCTAAGTTCTCTATTATCCGGACAGCACTAGCTCTTTATATTGATTTTATGTGGTAAGGGACGCCAATAGCATGGGTATGCATAAATCAATGAATGCTGAGATTAAGTAGCTTAAATGTTGTGAAAATCATTGAACCACCAAAATATATATCATTTTGATGAAGATGATCATAGGTTTTCTTTTAATCCTCCAGTATTATAAATGTCAGCGTTTATTTATATGGACGCTGCCATTAATATATCGACACTGCCGTTAATAAATCGACGCTGCCAGGTATCTCTCACAGTAGACACCTGACTACCCACAAACCTGCCTGCCTTAGTAAGCAAGGCTGTCTGACTTGCAGCCCCACCCACCTCATGGGCACCATGGCACACTGCACCTTGACAGGCATGCCTGACACTCCACTAACTAACTCATAGTCATCTAAGAGCTGGCTGGCAAACACAAGGTTGCCAGGTACTATGGTTAATATCTGCTCCTATATCCGGGATTATCGTGCACTTTGTACCATTCGCTCTACAAGTTAGGGAAGCAACTTCCTGCCCCGCCCTAGCCCAGTTCACCCTCTTGGCAGTGGGATGACCGGCTTTACCCTGCCCCCTTACCAGGTTTGCTTGGCTTCTTTGGCTTATCAGGACAGTCATAGCTCTTGTGCCCCGGTTGGTGGCAAGTGAAACACTTGACACCTCCACCTCCATTTTTTCTTTCCTCCCTGGTTTTCATCAAACCTGTCTCCTTCAAGAGGCAGGCTGCCTCCACCAGCTCATCTGTGGTTGTGATACCCGCAGTCGACACTATCCCACTTGCTCTTTCCACCAGCCTTATTATATCCTTTACCCGCTCTACCTTATCCCCACTGGATCTCTTACGGGGAGGGGAAAACTCCATCTCAATTTTCTTAAGACTCGGCCCTATTCTCTTTAGCAACCCAGCCTTCAGCTTATCATAACTGTTACATCCCTCAACCAGCTCTAAAATAAAATATTTCACCTTAGCATTCAATTTAGTTAACAAGGATCCTTGCCAATACCTCTTTGGCATTTTTAACTCTTCTAGAATGCTCCACCCCCGCACTCTTGTTACTTTTCTTCTTAGGAGGCATCCTATTACAGTGTTCTTTCCGCCGTAGACAGATAGGCCTGTACAGAGAAAATAACCAGAGTGAAAACAAATTGGAACGTTTATAAAATTTAAGACACGGCACTACACACACAGAGAGAGAGTTTTAATTCGTAGTGCCGGTGTCATAAGATTTTAGGCCCCCCATAATTTTAGGCCTCCCCGGGCCCAAAATACCGGTATATTAGGGCCCCCCTCGTAAAATAAGTTCCCCCCCCTGAAACTTGGCTAAATTTGTGCGTTCTTGAATCAGTTCAGGGGAATACTAGCTGCTTATTATGATGCTATAAATGAACCTGAATGTATGTCGTAAAGTAGACGTAATTATTGAGTATAGTTCCTTTTATAACAATGACATTTGCTCTTTTCCTGAGAGAACGTTTACCTGCTTTGCTGAATTCAGCTGGGTATGTACCACTCCGTTAGTAATCATATACTTGGCTAAAGGTAAACCTCATTTCAGAAGCCATAGTGTGCCGCCTTAACTCACACGTGGCACCAGAAGGACCTTTTACCCAATAGACTAAGATCCGTAGCTTTCTAAAATTCTGTTCAACCCACAATCATAATAATAACAGCGAATCTCACCATAAAACAATGAGACTTGGTGACTATACATTAGTATTTGATATAAATATTATGCTGAAATGTGCTATAAAACTACTTGAGAACTTAATGTGAATAATTAATTACTTGATTAAAAACATTGAATGCCTAGGAAGAGAAAAATATTTTTTTCTGTTTTAAGTCAAAAACCATTATACACATATATTTGTATTATATGTATGTATTGCTTTGTAATTCTCTAAGGAAGTGGAAACTCTGAAAATAGGATAGTTGTTGAAAATGAAGCAATGGGGATGAGGATATTACAAGAAGTACACGATGGTAGCCACTTTGGTATTAATCGAACACGTGATATGATTTCTGAGAAGTATTACTGGCCGGGAATGTCTAAGTATATTCAGTCTTATGTATGTAACTTAAGAAACTACATTTTAGTTTAGCCCGTTACAGTAATGATGAACTTATTATTCCTAGATGTTTCAGTAAGTGGACCTATCAGGTCCATTCCAATTTGATGCCATAATCTTGGCTGAACAGGAATAGGATGCAATGCCCCAGAGGGTTTTTTCAATTTCTAATTAAACTTCTGACATTTGTCACAAGAAGCTACCTACATTTACATATGTGAGTCATAAACACAAGACTGTTGGGTAGAAGCTGGTCCCCTTCCAAGTAAACATGCATATGGCGTAGCAAGGTTTTTGTATTCAATGGTAAAGTTAACGTATTTCACAGTAACATACTGTATGAGTAGTAGATTATAATTTTAAACCGTACTTTTTTACATGCCATTTTGTTATCAACATTTTTTATTAGTGACAAGTACATGGTTACTGGCAAATAGTGGTAGACAACAGCATAATAAAGTGAGACTGTTAGTCTAAAGTAGTTTCATACATTACTAAATTATATTTACCTACTTCATGCCAGTGTATCACTGAAAGCTATAAATTTTACGAAGGAATTTATTTAATAAGAGGTGTGATTTTACTTGTTTTATTAGGTTTAACTGCTATACTTTAGCTTTAGTTTTAATATTTGGACAAAAATATTCACTGTATTTTTAGTTTTGGCTAATTAATGGTAAAGATTTCAGTTTTAATTTTACAAAAAGTTACAAACATTAATGGATATTTAAGTATACTACAAATAATATAATTTTATTTTCCATAATAAAACCAATTGCAAGTGTTTTAGTACTATCTTTTGACTTTAAGTTATGAAGACTCCTAAGTTAATCAAAGCAACACTATGTAACAAAGTTATCATTTCTTACATAGGTTATTTGCAGGTATGGATGCCCATCAATTCTAATAACTGACCAGGCGTGAATTTGTCAATGAGTTGTCTGATGAACTTTACTCTATTACAAACACGGATCACAGAATTACAAGCGCATATCATCCTCATACAATGAACATTGATGCCATACAATGTGTTGTGTTTAGCTGTGGTTGTTTACTATAGACCACTGGACTCACAGAGCGGTTCAATCAAACACTCTCTCGATGTCTTGCTAAGTTAGTCAACGATGACCAAACCAACTGGGATGAAAAGATTGACACTGTGCTAATGGGTTACAGAGCTGCTAAGCAGGCATCCACTAAGCATTCTCTTTACTACATGCTCTTTCAAAAGCCAATGCAGCTGCCTATTGATGCTGAGCTATGTGAGATAGAAAATGAGGAAGAGAATGAGGGTGTTGATGTTGACGAAATTATTGATAGCTTACTGGAAAGAAGGAAGAAGGCATTTAGCAAAGTTAAACAAAATATAGATGAAGCTCAAAGAAAGCAAAAGCAACAGTATGACAGCAAGCATTCTATCGAAGCATCTGTAGGGACAGAGGTCCTAGTAGAAAATACTGCAGATAAGCAGAGGATAGGTGGCAAGCTAAATACAACATAGTTTGGACCTTACATTATCAGCCGTTCCATTGAAATAGGTGTGTATGAATTGTGTGACAAAAAGGGAAAGGTAATTCGGAATAAAGTGAATGTAAATCGCTTTAAACCATACATTAGAAGGTGTGCCACAGTAGATAAAACAACTGATGATAACGAAATGGCTGCTAATTGTTGTAATGATGAAGCAAGTATAAATGTGGAAAGTGCTACTGAAACTGGAAATGAAAACTTCGATTTACTGACTGACAAAGGAAAGAAAAGAAAAGCTGATAAGTGTGATGAGCCCCCACCCAAGAAGCACTGTCATAATGTAGATACTAAACTACATCAACTAACTAATACAAGAAATTCTGTGCGGCAATGAATTATCTGATGATCACATGACAATTGCTAGCAAACTTTTGAAAAAAGCTTTTCCTTCTTTTGGGAGAATGCAATCAACTTTATTGGCACAAACTTATGCTTTCTCTCCAGTCTTGAGACACCGGGCGAGTCGCTCCCCTTCAATGCTGTGTCCAGTAGACTGCCAGATGATTAAGTCTTCCGCTGTCATACTCGGCCGTCAGGAAGAGTTTTATGTCTTCTGCTTTGCCAGTTTTCGGTAGTTCGATTCGGTAGGTGCTTCGGTTCGTTTGAGAGTTGTACGTCTCGTCCCTCACCACTGACGCCAGTTGTTGGGCCCCACCCCAGAGTCTTACGTCGGGGGCGGACCTGGAATAAACTGCTGCCACCTGATATCTTCAAATCCTTGTCACAGTAGTATCAGTAACTACCTCTTATGTGCTAGCTCCCCAGTAGTTGGCCGACATGCATACCGGCCTTTTATAAGGAAGACCGGGACACACCCACATGATCACACAACATATATAATGCACACCAAAAACTGCTTAGCTACAATGACTCAGTTACAAGAAGCTGCAAGAGAGAATTAATCTAGTCGAAGGAATGCAACGGATTCAACAGACCATTCAGCAGAGATGTATGCTAAGCCTGTTCTGAGGTAACAGCATTCTACAGAAAGTGGTGAGTGTAAGAAGTTGGGTTTTTTATGTAATGCTAGTGATGCCACTCTTGTGCTGGATATGTCTGAACTTGCACAACTGTCCACCCATGTACCACCAACTAAGAGTAACCTTATAAGTTTAATTGGAAGAATATATGACCCTCTTGGGTTCCTGTCACCAATAACCATCAAATTTAAGATTTTGTTTCAGAGATAATGTGGTCAAGGGTCAGATTTGGATGAGCCTTCGACAGTTGACTACTTCGCGATTGGAATTCGCTAGTTGCCTATCTCATAGATAGTAGACGTTACTGGCCGAATTATTACATAACCGCGGTGCCGCGAGCCGCCGTATTTTTTTCGCCGTTAGTAACCCTTATTGGAGAAGCAACTTTCTGACTTTGTAACGGAGAAACTATAAAGTTTCTATTGATCAGCCGCTGGTATAAGCTTGCTATTGCTATTGCTCAATGGATTGAAAGTCCTGCGCGCTCCAGTTATCGACAGTGGATGCCTAAGGCTACGAAAATTTTTGGTATCTCGTAGCTTCCTTGGGGTGCCACTTCGCGTTGCTTAGTTTCACCATGCTAGTTATGAGCTTACAATAGAAGACAAGTTCAGAGATTTGAGTGGACACTAACAGCAACTTATTAAGGTGAATTGTTAGGAAACAAAACACACGCCATTTTTAGATTTATATTAGTATGAATGAAACATCCAAATCTAGCCAATGATATTGACTATCATTCATTAATAAGTCACTCTGTGACATTCTTGCGTTTTTTTTTATATATTCCAGGTATATTATGAACTTTACAATACTACTAATATTCCAAAGTTATGGATCAGCTTGGAAATTGGAGATACTCTTGCTATCATTGCAGCATAGCTCAAAGTATCAAATAATCATGAATTATAATTCTTGTTATAAAATTTTATATGAGAATATTTGATAAACTTGAAGTGTTTTGTAGTAAGGTTTATCTGATAGACATGTCCAACAATTGTTCAGCATTCTTGTCTCTGACATTGTCTCAGGTCTGGCGAGCAAAATCTGTAAGAAAATCACTAACACATTGATCATTATTTGACTATTTTTTACATCAATAAATCCTCATTGGTCTATTTCTATTATAATTATGGATTATCATTGTTGCTTGGCACTCTAAGAACCCCCGAAGAGAGGCAACTCTCTCAACAAAATGTCAAACGATCTGTCCCCAAGACCGGTTGTTATTCGGAGGTTTTACTGTACTACATTGCAAATCTGAGATGCAATGATAGATAACTGGCAGATTCAGGCATGCAGCTGTAGGCAGATAGTTATTACCCCCTTTCTTGTATGCAGAATTGCGTATTTGGCCTTTCGGGGACAAAATACGGTTGTACGCAAAATTGCGTATTTGGCCAGTAATCAAGGGGATGTACTTGATTGTACTGTTTGTTGGTTTTGTGACCCATGTATGCAAGCTTATGCTGCAGTCATTAATTTGGTGGTGGAGACTAATTGTGAGGTTATTGTAGGTTTGTAGTTTCTAAGACAAGAGTAACCCCTTTATAAACTCAAACAGTACCATGCTTGGAACTATTTTCTGCACAACTGCAGTCAAGATTAGTTGTGAATGTAGTCAAGGCTCTTCAAAATACTCTATTAGGTCAACATTACACTCCATATTTATGGCGTGTACCAAATCCAGTTTATGTCAAGGAAGCAATAATACATACCAAGAAAGCCAAACTAAACTTGATAAAGACAATTAATGATGAATCTCCTTTAATTGCTGATTAATTTTAAGTTTAATTAAGTTAAAAATTTAGGCATGTTGGATAATTATTTAGCATGAACAAGAAGTACAAAAAATGGTTTGAAATCACTATTGTGCACCTCTATGTTAGAGAAAACATAGTAACAAAGTTTTATTTGCTGTGATCACCTCAAAATTTAATTACAATTTCAACAGTAGGACCTCAGTACAATGAACTCTTAGGGACCACAAGGTGTTCATCGCCAAAATAACATTTTAAGCTATTTAATTAATTGCACATGCTATACTTTTTTTGTGTTTGTTATATGAGACGTTCGTTATAGTGACGTCCATTATAGTGAGGTTCTACTGTATACATCCCAAAGATAAATAATTAGCAGTTAAAAATTCATTGAATAAAACAAGGTTAGTCAAAAAATTGTCCCTTGGCGGCTAACTAGGGAGCAGGGGGCTTGAGCCCCCTTCCCTGCTCCCCAGGTGTTTCTCTCCATGACTAAATTCAGACTGAATTATGTTTTGGTTAAATATACTGGTGATGAATTATTTGAAGTTGGCATAATAACCATATGAAAAAACAGATTCATCAAGACAGCCTTTGTGCTTGTTGATATTCATCTGGCTATAATGAACAACTTATGAATTACTGAACATCAAAGTGTTTAAAATTATTTTGCTTAAACAAGATGCAAAACATGAATTTTAAGACTTTCTTTAATTTAGGCATAAGTAAAAACAACAACTAGTACTATTACAAATACCAACAGTCTTTAAACTTGATGTGATGTTATATATAAACAAAACAGAACTACTGATATTTAAACAGTTTTTATAGAAAACAAAAAATGAATTATTATATAGTTTTTTGTTTACGTGTTTTATTAATGAAGGACAAATACAATCCTCACATTGTGAAATTTCAATGGTGATGTGGCTTTCTGTCAAATTTTTGTGCTTCTTCCTGTATTACATCTAGTGCTTTGCTGATTGAAGTTTGTATTTCCTCTAGTAGCTCTCTCTCTTTTGATAGTAGTGTAACTCCATCTCCTGAATATTCAGAAGGTTGCATTTTCCCTATTACAACTAGTGCTTCTTCTGTTGAACTTTGTGCTTCCTCTAGTATGGCTTTCTCACGTGAAATTAAGGTTGATTCATTTAGTGTGCCTCTTGCAGGTGAAGGTTGTGCTCTCACCACCAATTGTTCTAGTTCAGCTTTTGCTACTGCCATTTTAATTTGTGGTTCAGCAAACTGTATATCTTGTAAAGTTATAGTTGGTTCAACTTTTGGAGTTACTGATTCCAGCAAAATATCTGAAGAATGTCTAAAATGAGTATAATAATTTATTCAATTATTAATTTTCCGTAATTTTACCAGTTTAGCAGAGTAAACTAGCTAAAACACAGTTTGTGCTGAATTAAATTTTCTCTAAAAAACACCACTTTACCCCAGTTTATTCTGAAACTACAGTATTAAGCAAGCCTTACGTAATAGTTAGAGCATACGCGCTTAGGTACTGGTGGATTTAGTGCACTGAAGCCCAAGGGCCATAGGCCCGAGGGCTTTGTGCACTAAATCCACCAGTACCTGAGCGCATGCTCTAACTATTTTAGAACCGGTTTACCCTCCAGTTTCCACTAGCAACTTGGTTTATCAGCATTTTCGCACAAATATGGAGGTGTCAAGCGAATTTCCGGCCCAAAATTAAAATTCAATTAAAATTCAATTGAAGCACACCTAGCAGGTTTACTTTAGCATTGTAGCTGCCAGCTGTTATCTCCAGATCTAACTATACCCAGGGCTGCTCTGTTCTGCAAACAGTTAAGCAGCTAGCTATGGTAAATTCCTGCGGTATGAGTGTCAGCAGGAGAGTTGTCCGAACTAGGGCTGCTGGAGAGTTGTCGAACTAGGGCTGGTCCCCGTATAGGTCGGATATGAGAGGGTAGTAGACCCTCACATATCATATCCAGGCCTCACACAGCTTTATCCGCCTATTCTATTAAACTAAAACTCAAAAATAGCAATACCCCAAGGGTGGTTAGTATGCACAGTTTATATACCTAAAGGCAAAAAATAGTGCACACTTACCAAGTTAGTACACCTAGTAACAATATAGCAACGGGTTCTAATTTATACTTAAGCTCCGAAGTGTGAGAAAATTCCTGCGAAAACGCTTGCTTTTCAAGAAACAATAAGTTGATTCGAACAATAAGTTGATTCGACCAGTTACGACTTTTGTAGTACCAAATTTGAGCTATTTCAATATACCAGTCACTGTTGACAACAAGCTCTTTATCTACATAAAAGAAAGGCCAGAGCTATTTTTACCTATTTAGCTAACAAATATGGCATTACGTTCTTACCTCAGCTTCCCTCGAGTAGTAGTAGCTTCCTTAGCATTAATACTACTGCATTCTGGCTACCAATGGCTCTTGACAACCAATATCGGCACTCCGTATCCCCCTTAAACGACGCAAAGTTTTGAAATTAGTCTGGAAAAGGGTCTTCAATGCCATAGTAACTATTAGTAAGTAATCACGTAAGTTAGGTAAAGCGTTCACAGCTCCAGTATTTTTCAATTAACGAGCGCGGAGAATCCTGCTGCACTGCCTTACGTAACTTGGTTTCAACCAAAATGTTTACAGCTACTCTCTGCTTGAAACAATTGTGAAGTCTTTGTTAAGCTGCGCTTCTTTGCCACTGCTTTCGAAGTTTATTCAGGTAATTCTGTTAGTTTAGTCTGGGATCAGAGACTTTAGATTCTCTGATGCTAACTGAGAATGGAAAGGGTTACACTGTACACTACAGTTAGATGTAATTTCTGTCCTATTTTTCTGTAAAAAGAGTCTGCTCATATCACACTCTGACTCATATAATAAAAGTTATGAGTTGTTCCCCATGAAAAAGCAACTAGTGATGTGCTTGAGCACAAATGGCGAGCGAGCCTAAAGACTATACTATTTTTATATGGATGATTTTGACTTCTAACACTGAAACTACTGAAAATAATGTCCAGTTTTTTTTTTATTTCGACGGTAAAGGGACAGTGCCATAGTAACAACTCTCTGCAACTGCTTGAATTGAAGGGGAAAAAACAACAACAAAACAATACACGTTATTTAAAAGTTTTTATTGTGATATTCTTTAGCTAAATAGTGGTTGTAACACACAATGCTTGGACACAACTGGACATGCACCTACACAGACTTACCTTCGCGGTAGTCTAGTGGACAATGTATTTTCAAGTAAGTACTGTTGCGCACGGTTTATAACCATGACAAAGAGAGCATTGACTTACTACCGCCACTAACTCGAATAGAAATGGAAGTCCCTTAAGTTTTCAAGTTTTAACGGCACCCGCAAAAGAATTCAAAACGGTAATCTATACAATATCTAAGGTGATACGGGTACTGATCGATAAACCAGAGGATTCTTTTTAGTGCAATTTGGGACGGGGTAGACAACCGAACTAACACAAAAACGCGAGGGTCAAAGTACAAAATTGCCTTACGTACGTCCATACATAGATACAAATAAACAAGCATCCCAATTGTGTTAACTGTAAGTGTCTCGCTCGCTCGCCAACTAGGCCGCGATATTTCCTGATATTTCCTCCAGATTCGCTCTAAAATTAGTGAGCGGCTCCTTCAGCAGGTACTTTGTCCTTGTGTTGTAGTGGAGAAGCCCCTGTGAGTATACAATAGTAGTAATCGTGCATAGCAACCATCAACAAAAAATTGCGTAGGCGGTGTGCGGCCACCATATCGCAGTTTTCTCGAAATAATTGTGCTCATGTTGGTCAGATTGCAGCTCGTATATTTAGTGAACCAAGCAGCGCCTGCCTAAAAACTTGGTATCAAAATACTCCATAAGAAGTGCTCTACACAATGGTATGAATAACTCATTTTTCAATTTTTAACGCAAGTGGTCCCTTGTCCCAAGTAGTACTGTTACAATTAGTGGTGCACTACACCACAAATGGCTAGTTATAGCCCCGGTAAACATCTTCATCATTATAGGTATACATCTTTATCATTATAGGTATAATTGATTAAGGGAGAACTCTGAGCTACATTTTTTTTGCATAAAGTTGAAGTTTTTTTATTTCAAGTCCAACAATGTTAGTACCATAATGAAGCCAAAATTTAACAGTACATTTAAGACCAAGTCCTCTTGCCTTTTAATGATACTGAAGTAATTTTTCCTTATCCTCTATGCAGAAAAAGCTAATAATGGTCAAACTGTATATGTCATAACAGAGCTAGGAACGTTTTGAGTGTACAGTGGCACTCATAGTAGAATTGATAATGTATTGTTGGCTGACAAAGTAAACATAAATGCAAGCATTTATTAGGCCCCCTCCAAGAAAAGGCATAAAAGTTATAATTTTTCATTACTCAGTTAATTTATTATTTCAAAACTCTTTATTATCTTACAATTTGGAGACAAGTGTGGGTTCCTGCCCCCCCTCCCCTCCCAGTGTTTTGAGACATGGAGGTAGTCTCTAGCCCTATGGCCACTCTACATCAGTGTAAATTGTGAACGAGTTTAATTACATGATTAATTATAATTTCTAACATTCCAGCAGGCCCGTAGCCAGAGGTTCGCATTGGGGGGTTCGGATTTTAAGACGCAAAAAGCCACACTTACTTTTGTTTCCTCGTTAATTCTTTTACAATACTAAAAAACAAAAGATAAGTGCACTAAAGCTTATAATTTGTTCTAGGTATTCTACTTCAAAACTATAATCTGTTGATATTCGAGAAAAAAGCGGTATTATTCTCATGTAACCAATACAGTGCATCATTAATACGCCTTATTCGTACACTACAAGTTATTTAATAGTACAGCGTGTAAACTGCCAGTTCAAATTGTATTGGAAAAATCGCTATAACTAAGTGAAATAGTACGGGACAAAGTGAAATGCCACCGTAGCTTAATAAGAGTAAGTGCACAAGCATGCAGCTCTAGCCTTGGAATTGTACAGTTGTAGTTTCTAGTTGGAGACGTCATTTTTTAGAGCAGAAGCTATACCCTTTTTAGACAGAGTTTTTTCAACAGATTAGGAGGAGAAAATTCAAGAGAAAGTTTATCCTGAAGTATAGAGATAGTGACTGCATTATACATAGTAGCCCGCCACACTGTAAATGATCTTTAGCTTACTGTAGTCTCGTGCAATTTTTTTAAAGCTGGCCTACTATTAACGGGTAACCGTGCTATTCAGGATTAATAGCACGAACAACGTGATTAAAATAACACGAGGCAAATCGGAGTGCTATTTCAGTAGCTTTGCGAGCGCTACTGATCCCTAATAGCACAGGTTACCCGTGCTATCACTCGCTAATAGTAGGCCTGTTTTTATTTTTATTTTTATCATTTGCAGTGTAGCTAGCTACAATTATCTGTGCATTTCAGGTTTAACTTTCTCAGATACTTCCGGATGGCTCCCTTTCTAATCTGTTGAAAAAATTCGGTTGCTTGTGCTATTAATATTGAATCGCACGCTTATAGGTGCTATTACTCTTACTAATTAATAAGTGCATTACGTTACACTTTATAAAGAAAAATATGAAGTAGCAAGTTTTACTCGTGCAGCAAATTTTGTATCCAAGGAGATGAATGTTTATTAGGTACTGAACAGAGCCTGATAACTGTTGCCACATAGAAAATGCATTAAAGTAAACAGGATGTGGCTTAGGGCAATATTTTTCCATATCACCTGTGTTCATAGTTATTACGTTGGGTTATTACGTCCCCCTAGGTAAATTTCTTGTTACCAAGGTATTCGCCCATGAGCAGTACCTAATAAATTTATTATCCATTGGATACCCGAGAATATCACTCGTCTGATTGGCGGTATTTACGCTCGTGCCTGCGGCACTCCGTAAATACTAAGCCAACAGACTCGTGATATTCTCCTGTATCAAATGAATAATATATATTTATAGCCCGTTACCCGAGCGACCGCGCTTGTCGTTAAGAACTATAAATCTGATACAGTCTGGTATGCTCGTAAGAAAATGTATTAGCGGGGAAAAGTCTGATATAGTTCTTAGCAACCATAATTATGGTGGAAGGCAGATCAAAGCAAAATGGAATAATGAAGAGTTTGGGTACTTTAATACAATTACTATGATAGCTAACGCTATACTTTGCTCGTTGTTTATGTTCTGGCTATAAAATAGTTATAAACCAAAATCATTAGGTTTGTATTACGATTTATAAATCGCATACAAACCTCAATTTTGGTTTATAACTATAACTTATTAGGTCACTTGGACTCACACTAGGCCAGAAATAGCAGATAATTCAAGCGCTGGTTCAGCACGATTGAACAGATGATGATATTCCAATAGTTATACAGGGGAGTAGGAACAGGGGGGGTAGGGGGGGCACAGGACCCCCCAATATTTTTAGTGGGGGGTAAATGAGGGTTTTACCCCCCCAATAATTCTGGCACTAATTTGTAATACTAACAGTAAATATAATTCTGGCAAGAATTTATAAAAATACTGTTATCAAAAGCTGTTTAGTGCTTCTATTATACCTTTTTTTAAATCATTTCTACTGATTAAAGCATTGTATAGTGTGCCAAAAAGTTTAAAATTTTGGAATTTAGAATAATTTATTGTGGCTAATAGACCAATAAAATAACTAATAAAGCTTCAATTATTGTTTTTTCATATCGCACAGCAGACCTACCATTTTGCCCCCCCCCCCAATATTTTTCATCTTCCTACTCCACTGTTATATGTGGGGTGTGGCTAAAATATTTACTTCCGGTCACTCTAAAGGGGGGTTCGGTCACTCTAAAGGGGGGTTCGACCGAACCCCTCGAACCCCCCCTGGCTACGGGTAAGTCCAGCTACTAAAAAAGGTAGCATGGCCACTAGTTGGAATAGAAAATAAACTTGATAATGAGTTTATAAGTTTTAACAGCACCCCAAAATATTTTACTGTGGTAAACTATTGGATGATTTGGGTAAAGATCGATAAACCAAAGGATTCTGTTTAGTAGAGCATGGGACAATGTCAGACTTCCTAGTGAACACAAAAATGTGAGGGTTAAAGTACAAAATGACACCTTTATCCAAACATGTACCTAAAATAAATACATTTCGATTGTGTTACCCTTGATAGTGCTGTGCTCTCTTTGCCTGTCCACTAATTAAGTATTCGTATTATATTGTAATAACCAAATTAAACTATATATAATAACATAAATGAATTTGTACCTTTGACCATAATGAGTGTCATTATTCCTCCATTTTTTTCTCCTATTAAACATACATTTAACCATTTGCTTAATCACGTAAAGATTATAACTTTTTTCAATGATTTATTATTACTACCTTCTTGACAAATGTAGATTAAAAAAAAGTTCAAAAAGTAAATTATTACATATAACTAAAAAATATTTATTATTTTTTTGTACTAAAAGTTATTAATAGTATTTACTTAAACATTGATTGATATAGATAAGCTTTGTTCCGATTATCGCCGAATTACGCGTTTTCGCGTAAAGCACGCGGGTGCTAACCGCCATTATACCCGCTTCAATTAGCTACCAGCAGCAATCGCAAGTGTTTCAAGAGCTCCCACAACGCCGTAGCGATTCTCATGTGAGGTTAGTGTAAGGGAGGCAAGGTCTTAATGACCCTTACAATAGAAATTTTTTTATTATTTGTAGATTGAAATTGTAGCACTGTTTGTGTATAAAAAGAACATCAAAGTTACAAAAAAATTATGCATATGACTAATAAACAAAAATATATTTCAATTAATATGATATTTAAAGTCTGCCAAGAAGTCTTCATAGAGGGCAGTGATGAAGAATTTGAGTCTTCATAGAGGGCAGTGATGAAGAATTTGATGATCTCAAAGAAATAGAGATAGAATAAGACAGAAGACTTCTTAGGTGTAGAGGTCCGTGGCCAAGAAGTCTTCATGAAGGGCAGCAATGAAAAATTTGATGACCTGGGAAGAAATAAAGGTTGAAAAAGGCAAGCTATTTTAGCTTTGTTTGTTATTACACAGAGGGTTGTATAGATTTTGAACAACACCAACCACAAAAAGGTCTAGTTATTATTGCATCAGGATACAGACTTTCTTCCTCCCAGTTCTCCCCTACTTAAAAGTTCCCATAAAAAGTATTTCTTAGGAGAAAGTTTCTCAGGTATGAAGAGAAGGATGTGCAATCTATGTCAAGAACAGTAACAACAGACACATCATGGTACGGTACAGTGGTGATTATGGGGTGTGTCTTTGTCACAATGGAGTTCAATAGGACTGCTTCATAGTATTATCAGAAAAAAATCCTAGAATTGCAAACACAGTAGTCGCTTGTTATGTTATATATTATAATATCCTAGTGTATGACTCCCCCACAAAAAAAAATAAACAGCCAAAATCAATAGTTGCTGAATTATTTCAAAGCAAGAGGCTAGTGAACATTTAAAACAACAATATATAGCTATAAAACATGAAGTCTTAGCCTAAACTTTTACAATACTGATGCTTTGGTATACTTACCTTGAAGCTTTTAGTTTCCAATGAGTACCACTCCATACGCTTCAAACGTCTAGAAACTAAACAAAACTTAGCCCGGGTAGAGGAGGGCTTTAGCTTCAATCTGTTAATACATCGCCGTCGGTTATTTCGAAGTGTATTGCCTCTAGACAGGAATAAGCTCAAGCGTTTAAGCCACGAAGTGGCGGTCACGATTTCTTGTAAACAATTTCGGAGTATGTGCACGTAATCGCGAATTTAATTTTAGGCGTCAATATTATAATTACTTTTACATTTGTAATAGTATTTCAGATTGTAGTGGGCTTAATATGATCTTCGAATAATATATTGTATTACCTTAGACTCAGGTTGTTAAGTGCCACCGCTTTAACTCCAAACAGTAAGAATGTATTAGATGACAACCCAAGTCTAGGGTATCACCTCAGCATGTATTGAAAGCTGATCGTATAACAAAATTATATTTATATTTCATATTATGTTAAGACATTATGATTTTAAATTTGATAAATGTCTATTAGGATACATAAAAATAAAAACTAATAATGCCATTACCATAAAGAAATATTTGTAGTTTTAGGTCAGATATATTTGTGACCGTCTACGGGAAAATCGGGCACAACGCGGCATGCGTAAACGTCGCAAAAAGATCGATTTAGTTCTTAAAATTGTATTAAATAAGCCTAATGAAGGGACCGGTTAGGCGATATATAGCGGGAATGGCTAATGCTACGGCAATAAAACTTGGAGAGCTTAATATCTGCTTGCCAAGGAGTCTGTAAGTGCAAAAAAAATATTTTTCGTCGGGGCCGCGTTGTGCCCGATTTTCCTGTAGACGGTCACATTTACTGAATAATAATATACAATTTCAAAAAGCAATATTATAATAGTGGAAGAATTAAGAAACTTAATGAATTCAATATGTCAACTAAAGGAAAGCTATGTTTGTATACTAATAATAAAATAATCATAAGAAAAAATAAACATATCAACAGTGTAAATTTTATTAGTATTGAACAGGGCTACCACCTGATGCCACATAGGAGGTACATTAAAGTATATAGGTATGACTCAAGGCAATATCATTTCATATCACCTGTGTTCAAGTTATCTCATTGGGTTGTTACCTCCCCCCAGATTATACAAGTAGTAATTGCATAAGAAACAGGTTACTATGTGTTCGGGGTGCGTAAAGTCCCGAGCTCGCGGTGAATGTTAGAGGTTCGAAGGACCTGGCGATAAGATCCCAATGGCCTTGGGAATGTTACAGGCGCAGCCGCTGTCACCTATGGCAATTGCAGCCTTGCTATATTATAACCCCTAAAGTGGCTGACTCCCCTAAATGTAAGAAGAGGTTTGGGCTTTAAACTTATCAACAACATATAAGAGAATATACAGAGCATTAAGTGTGGAACACCTAGTCCAAACCTGCAGTGGGTTTGGGATTACGTGTTGTGAATATGATTAATACAAGCATGAATGATGATTAAGTTCATTATGGCAATGTTTACTACAGAGTATAATAGATTGTGATTGAGTCCTTATGAGTCCTTGTTCAGGTACCTGAACACTATGGTATTGCAAAATTTAATAATCATTGGATACCAGCGGAATATCACTCCTAATTAACTGTAGTTGCATTCATGCACAGCATTCTTGTAAATACTAAACCAACATACTTGTGATAAAATTTGTATGTCTCTCTTCCATCAAACTTAATTGAGGGGGAAAATACTAACTTTCTGACTACACATTTTAAACAACTAATTTCACTTAATTTTTGGGTTATATTATTTTAGCCACTGGAAAATTAATTTGGTATTTTCTTACTTTAAGTCTATTTGCATGAATTGATAGACCATTTCAATTTTCCAAATCACAGTCCAAACTATCATCAGTATCTTATAAGTAGGAAAATGTTCAACTGGGCCTCCAAAATCTTTAGCATGGGCCTTATCATCAGCTAAAGCTTCAGTACTGTCAGCTATTGTTACTGGCTCATCATGGATCTTCTGCAACAGCTCCAGGGTTTTATAATTACTTTTACATTTGTAATAGTATTTCAGATTGTAGTGGGCTTAATAATGATCTTCGAATAATACCTTAGACTCAGGTTGTTAAGTGCCACGCTTTAATTCCAAACAGTAAGAATGACAATGTATTAGATGAGGACAAGGAGCACTTAATAAAAAGTGTCAAATTCGGTGAAGATAATGGTTGCTTAACAAAAAAAACAGTGCTTAAGCTTAGTGAACAATGCATTTTCAAGTAAATACTGTTGGTACGCTTATAACCTGCCAAAGAGCTCATTGACTTACCACGCCACTAACTGTCAGCCCCTGCCGAGAGAGGATCTGGCCAGCACGATCTGGAGAAGGGCACAAAATGGCTTCCCGAAGGTGACTAGGACGAAGACCTGAGGGACCGGCTGCAAGAGGTGTTAGGGAATGATTTCACACTCTGAGGATGATGGACTCGGGGAGTAAAGTGGGAGAGGGGGTGGGCCTGGGGGGCAAAGTGGGAGGAGGAGCCTGGGGGTGTTTGTTGTTCAGCACCTCTTCTAATATCTCGGGGCCAGGCTGAGCAAGCCTTCAGGGTACAAGGTAGGTGGGGCAGAGGAGGAAGGAATGGTGGTGCCACCACAGTTATTCCTGCAGTTACCTAAGTCCCCCTGCAAACACCAGAGCAAGGAGTGCTGTTCCTGACACACGAGCAGCGTAGACACTTTGCCGAGCCGTTGCACCGACAACACTGGGAGTGGAGGCGGTCACTCGAGGAGCTCATACCAGCTGAGCATCAACGGCTTCTTCCCAAACTCTCTTTTAGATCCCGTTTACGCATTCCCAGTTTCCACTAGCAACTTTGTTTATCAGCATTTTCGGAAATGGCTAAAGGCAAAAAAATAGTGCACACTTACCAAGTTAGTGCACCTATAATACGCAATTAAATCGTACAGCCGCTTTTTAACCGCGACTAACGAAGTTTGCGTAGAGTTCTTTTTAGCTTTCAGAGCGTCTCACAGCCTGTTTTGTCGAAATCCTTAGCTACTCTACTCCATGTAGTGGTAAACTTTCAACCAGAGGTAATCTGTAGATTGCATGCACTATTCTCAAAACTATGCCGTTTTTTTTTAGCTGCTCGTTTGAAACTCCGTCCATTCCCCGTTTATTGTACTTCGAGACGAGAGAGAATAAAAATTAGCTTGTCTTTTTGTCTTTCCACGGCATGCTTGGGGTCTTTTAAGTTGTTTCGGCATTTGAAATTTGGCGTAGACTTAGAGTAAGGGTCACTAAGACTAATTCTGCAAAAAACTAAAATAGGAGAAAGAAAGAATTTTTCCTATGACTTACTTCTGGAGCCAATATCTCAATTTCAATTATTGCGTGAAGTGCCCCCTTTTCCCATAGACTGTCACATTTGTTAGCTAAAATTACAAAAATAACTCTGGCTATGTTTTTTTTTTGGTAGAGCTGCGAGCTTGGATACTACAGAAGTTATCACTATTCCTGAAATTGAGGTAAGAGAGTAATTTTGTATTTATTAATGGTCAACTACTATTTACCTTTTTGTATGAACTAAGCTAAATTATATTATGTAACAACATGGGTGTAGAAAGCAATTTAAAGGGGCCAATAAAGCGGTCACATCTGCCACACCTACAATATTGGGTGGGGTTTAAATTGTTTAATGTATCTTAATAAAAAATGACATGTTAGTAAATAAATGATGTAAAATAAATGAAAGCATGATAAAAAATGATCAATTATACTCATTAGTTAATTATATTTGTCAAGGAATAATTTTTGGATTTTGACAGAATCTTACAAAGCATTCTCCAAAACAAGGGAGGCAGAATCAGGTGACATCAGTGGTAAATAGTTGGTTTTTTTTACCTAACTAGGCAGGCTCACTCGCCATTTTGAGCTTAAGCACACCACTAGTTTATAAATTGTTGGATGTACGTAAGCTATTTTGCTATTTGTTAAGCCCTACGCAACTGTGTTTACTTGAAACTTCATTGTCCACTAAACTAACACGAAGGTAAGTCTTGTGTAGGTGTTCAGTTAAGTGAAAGTATTGTGGTTACAACTACTAAACTAAAGAATATCATAAAGAAAACATATAAAACTATGTGATTTGTCATTGTTGTTGTTGTTGTTTCTTTGCTGCTTTTTTTTTTTCAATTCAAACAGTTGGGGGGAATGGTTACTAGCTATGGCATTGAATACCCTTTACCATACATACATAATTAAGCAAATTCGACTTTTTTTTTGTAGCTTGAGTGTTAGAAGTTATAATCAAATGATTAACAATAGTGTAGTTTTAGGCTCACTCCCATTCGTACTCAAACACATAGATGAATGTAAGTAGTAAATGAGCAAAATAATAAATATAGCAAGTATGGAAGACACAGTATGGCACTTGATGTACTAACTTTTTTCATCCATGATTGCCCCCTCCTGCTCTCTTTCTGAGCAATTTCAAATTTCATATTCCTCTCTTTAGCTTAAGTATTCCCTTCTCCTCCTTTATCTATCTCTCCTATTTTTCAATATCTCTGTGCCATCGTCTTGGCTTCCAGATCACCTTCATTGAATATGATGATGCTTTTTACCCCACCACACTGTGCACTGTTTTAGAAAAATTAGAATGCTATTTTTGCTCTTCTTCGATATTCATTCAATTTTCTAAGTTTATAGATAGTTGAAAGAATAAATAATAACAAAAAAAAATTAAAGATTCACTATTCTTTTTGTTCAGGATGCTTTAATGCTACGCTTTACCTGATCATGTAATGACACAGCTCAGTTCATTAATTAGTCACAAGTACTCCATCTCATCACTAACTGGCAAGTGTTTTATATTTATACTAGTGGAGTGCTGGAGCGCCAAAGGCAATACCTTAGATAAAAGCCTGAATGCTGAGGAGGTGGTTTTGTCAGTCAGTTTTTGTAAAACTAATACCCACACTACACAACAATGTAACTTTAGTTTTCATTCTTTTATTAGCTGTATTTTTAGTTGGTCACTCATTATATATATTTGAACTAAAAATAAATACTATAGTTATGATTAGCTAATCTAATGTCTGATCCTGTGCCCAGAATTGTTCATGATAAATAGATTTTTTTTGGTCATAAGGGACATTTTCTGAAATGTCTTCATGTCTGAAAAATAGTTCTTTATCATGAGGAAACAATGTACAAAGTTCATTCTATTTTTGCAAAATGCACATAACTACAAAACTCATTAGCTATTCTGCAACACTATTATATGTTTATTGAAATCAATTCAAATGTAAAATGATTGACCCCATTGTTTTTTTTTAACCATGAATTTGATACTGGACTGTAGTCAATATCACACACAAGTGTTGCAAGCTAGTTCACTATTTGAATTCTAAGGCTTACATGTTACAGTCAATAATAATTTAAAACATTTACTTACCATTTTATTGCTAAATTAATGACTACTGTGATAATTGTTATAACTATAGCAGCAATCACTATTGAACATATTATCGTTGCAAGAATATCTTCATCTGATAATGATTTAAAAATACTATTGTTTGTAGTAGTAATGGTCGTACCACTTCTATCTGAAAAAAATTATAATATTTATTTAATACTAGAATCTTCACAAATATATACTCAGGTTTGTGATCTTGAGATATCTAATGACATATCAAGGGGTTATCAAACTTTTTACAACTTCCTATCTTAACAAAAATTACAACCCAAGAAGTCAGAGTAGCTGCTAAAATATCAGCTGTAGATGGAGTCCTTATAAGCTTATCTTCAGAGTATTATAGCAAACTTTTGGCTGAGTCAACAACCAAACAGAAAGTATTGCAGTGAAGTTACCTAGCTTACATAATCACACTTATCAGAGAGTGATAGAGCAAAACAGTTCTCTTTCAGGCTCTTTCCACTCACCTCTGGTTCTTGAAAATTCATTATTCTGCTCATGAAATATTTTACCATATCATACTCGACTCATGTAATAATAATTATGTTTGCTAAATTAATGACTACTGTGATAATTGTTATAAATATAGCAGCAACATAATATTATCGTTGCAAGGATATCTTCATCTGATAATGATTTAAAAATACTATTGCTGTATATAAAATATATTTAACTTCTAGAATAATGCAACATTCCAACCTATAATCTGAGATTTAGTGAATTTGACATAATATAACACGAATCCCATTATTTTAGCAAAACCAATAAACTGTTCAAGACAACTAGTCAAACTTGATAATCATTAATCTAAACTTTATAGTGGAAATTTTTATGCTATGTTATATCAAATTTAAAACATGACAACCTAGTGTATGAACTAATTTAAAGAGTACCATTAATCACACATGAATATGTCAACTCCTAACCCCATGACTATAACGTGGTTCTGAGACGCTACTGGTCCCGGACCGCCTCGTATATTAACTCAATTTAATGAGGCATTAAACTGTATATTGATTCCTGATTATAAGACTCAGCTGTAAGGTATTATATTGTGAGTATATACATGTACTTATATATAAATAATTTATGTCAGCAAAAATGGAGACTGAGCTTGCCTATCTATAATATTTATAAGAAAAAGGCGCTCATTTCACTGGATGTATTCTCTCTTATTTTTGTTCACATTTTCAATATTTTGCATTTAATCTATAACACAAAGAAATATCGAGTTAGTATTCACAATGAGTTATTTATAAACAAGTACATGTATATACTCATAATATAATACCTTAAAGTTGAAATCAAGTGTCATAGACCTATGATGGAAAAATTGCTAATTATTTAAGCTATTAGTCCCAGAAATGCTTACCGTTTCCTCTAGGCTGGTTCAAGGAGAAAAAGAGTGGGGAAGACAAACTTGTGCAACTCAGGTGTGACTAAATGAGTGTCACACCTTTATCATTAATGCTGACCAGTGCAGGGATAAAAAAAAAACAAGGAGAGTAAGAGTGTGGTGGAGTGACCTTCTGGCCTACTCTTCTTGCTATTCCTGCCTTCCTCGCCCGACCAGGTAACTCCACCACAAAGAGTATCTAGTGTAGTTTTTACTCTAAATCTTTCGAATTAACACTTTGTCTTTAAAATTCTTTTTTTCAAACAATAAGAAAAATGGTTTTAAGTTGTCATCTTATGCCACTGGGAATTGAACCCAGGACAGCTTGCTTAACACACAAGTGCTCTGCCACTGAGCTACAACGACCTGCCTGCAAACAAATGCTCCAATTCTGTATTTATACTGCTAAGGGGTACTGCTATGGTACAGTCTCACTCTGAACAGACTAACGAAAATACTCTTTTTTCAAAGATTCTAAGTCCCTGAATATCACTATCTGACTACACAGCAAACTGTTCGACAAGCAAAAAAAAAAAAAGAGTGACAGCAAGCCTGTTGCTAAACTAGTAGACACAGGAAAACTGTCCAAGGAAAAAGCTGTGATTGATCATTGTCAGTTGTTGAAAATCTCATGTGTTTCCCCTAATGCAGCCTATGCTGTTGATACCAGAAAGGATAATACACACACTGGCATAGGAACAGGTAACTGGCTGAACTGAGCAATGAAGTTGTCAACCATTTGGTAATGCCTTTTTGTGCATTGAAAAGAAAAGAAGGACACTATTCTTTTAGAAAACCTTAATCACATGAATTGTTCTTTGCTTTATCAATAAGCAACACATTAGCCCTCTATTAGAGCCACTGTAAAACCTATTTTTTATCACTGCTATATGGTAAGTGTCAACCACATCAACTTCTTCTGTTTCGGAGTCTTTGATAGACTACATTAATTGCTGCAAGAGCACTTGGAATTCATCGTTAAATTCAGAGGGGTAGGAGAAAAGGAGCAGGAGGGACAACTACTTCCGTTAGCTGCTCCTTTTGTCAAAGTGTTATGGAGAATTCCAACATTAAAATTTATTTAACCCTATTGACATTGAAATAAATAGTAAACAATTTATTTCTAAGCCACTGGCATTCGTATTATACTATGAAATGTGAAATATAGTGGCCAACCCCCCCCCCCCCCACACCCCCTCCCCCACCCCAAAGTTAAAAGTGGCCCACAATTTTTAAATGTGGTGGCCTCAGCCCCTCCAATTTTCATCACCTTTTATTCTCTTTTGCATGTACTCCTGTTTATCTGATATTTCAACTTCAGTGAGGTGCTAGACATTAAATTCATTAAATTGGGGCTCCCAATGAATCAACTAGAGAAGAGAAACTACTAGGAAGCTCTTGCAGTGTTCCTTATAGCTTTTGACTGAGGAGTGTAGCTCTCAGTTTTCTCTTCTTTATTTTATCTATTGTAAGGAAAACAATCATATACCTGGGCTAGCTAGCTCATCGTTGATCAGTAGTTGGATTTAACCAGCTATCACTTGACAACCATATAAAGATATGGTGAAATGTAGTAAATATTTTAATAGATGTTGTTTAGCTTCACGAACAGTGCCCCCCCCCCATTCCAAATCATCCTCCGCTCCTGCACTGTGGAATTATTTGGAAGTTAATACGTTTATTTTATTGTATATAAGAAAGGCAGAGAAAATTGAAAACTCAAGGGTGAAGAAAAATAGAAGCAGGTGAGAAAAAGCTGACTGGTGTATTTACTTAAATGAACAAGTGAGAGAAAATACACTAAAAAACAACAGAGATACCAAGATGGGAATTCATAAGTTAAAAAGAGGAAAGAAAAAAAGTGGGAGGGCTCAGGAAGAGAGAGGGAGAGGAAAATTTATTGATAAAAAATACCTTATACTATTGCTCTCCTTATTCTAGTATGCATAAGTTAGTACATCAGGCACAACTGTGTGGCTGGGTATAATTGCTAGTCAAAACTAATACAATGGTTATCTGCAATATACGTGTAATCTAGCCATTTGGCCACTTAACATAAATGAGTATTTTGTTATAAGTTGGTTGGTCAATTGGCTTTATATTGGCAATGATGAGTTTTGCATCCTTAATTTTAAGCTATTACAATACTTTAACTAAAATGTAATTATTGATATAGGTTAAGTTCATGCAAATTAATTCAATACCTGTGCTTTCAATAATAGTAGTTTGTAGAGTTGAAATTTTTTCATGGACAGGGAACATTGTAGTTGAAATGGAAATATTCAGTATATCATCATATAATATGGTCAGTTGATGTGAATTGGAAGCACATTTGACATTGATCTCAGATCTAGTAGTCAGTATAAATACACTGACAAGTGAATATGGTTCAAAACCTAGAAGAAAAGCAGCTTCAATTGCAAGATTACCAGATAATTTGGTTCTGTTGTCTCCAATTCTATCTGTATTAGAATATCCAGTAGCTAAACCAGTAGTTTGCCAAGCTTGAGTAACATCATTTACTCCACATATATAAAAATATGTTGTCAAGTTACCGAAAATATTAGCTTGAAACATATATTGGAGAAGTACATTATCCGTCACTTTAGTCAGTGATGCATTTTGCAAATTACTGCCACTTGTATCAATCACATTTGATGATTGATTACTAATAACACATGACACCTTTACCTTATACTGATCTGACACTATTAAGATCGAATTAAATAAATATAGCCCATTAACATACTTTGATGACAATACGGTTGCAATGCATTGAGTTTCCATTGTTGAACATTTTCTTCCCTTACCAATATCAGTATATATCAGTGTGACAAAGCTTGCATTTACTTGCCACTGAATATTTTCACCAATACCATTGCAGCTAAAATATTGGTCTGAATATAAGTCATTGTTTAATCGATTAAATAATCCTAAATATTCAATAACTGGATCTTGTTGTAAGTAAGCCCCATTTAGAATAAATGATAAGATTATGAACTTGGAAATCTACAAATTTGAAGAATAAGTTTAATCATATCAACAGTGTGTTCACCATACAACATGTACTAATTGATTTAAATTAATTATTGGAAATATGATTTTATACTGTAGTAACTACACTAAAAACGATCTCATGAAATTTGAAAAAAAGTGAAGAAAAAGTTAAAAAAATAATTCCAAACTAAGATATGTAAACTGCTGTATTCATGATTGGCCTAAATTTTCAAAAATAGATCAAGCTCTCCAGTCATATATTAACATATACTAGATATTTTCACAATAATATTTTTAGGTTAGTGACTTCAGAGATATTTTATGATACCAACATGGGTGAATGGCTATAGTTGTTATAGCCACCAGCCTAGCTTACCAGTTACCAGATTTTTTCTGTTATCTTTCTCTACTAAAACTATCAAACCAGGTCAAAGCAGCCACTAAAATATCAGCTTGGAATGTAACAAGCTTAAATGAAGTAACATACAGACTCACGAATGTTACATCCCACTTTAAGTGAAGAAATCTAGCATAGAAAAAAAAAACACGTTTAACACTCGAGGAGGCTATATAGCAAGATATTCAATAACGGGATATTTTCACTGGACTCTTGCTTTTGAAATTCAACAAGCCTGCTCATAAAATATCTTGCCATGACACACTTGACTCATGCCAGGACTGACCTTATCCTTTTTCTCCAACTGGTGTAGACTTTGCTGGTCCTATTCAAATCAAGCCAGGATACACACACAAGCCAGCTTACATAGATGTTTATATCTGTGCTTGGTTTGTATGGCTACTTTGAAATTGTAATGAACCTTACAACTACAGATCTCCTAGCAGCTCTAAGAAGGATTTGTAGCCATACAAGGAATACCAGAAATATTGGCCACTGAAAATGGTACAAATTTTGTTGAAGGTCAAAAGGAACTACAAAAGATTTATCAATTTTTCAACTCCGTTGAGGTTCAATCTATGATTAACCACTGTTGTACTGCTCAATACATCAAATGGACACACTCACACACTCACCAGCACGATCACTTATGGGGGGGGGGGGGGGGAATCTCTGGGAAGCTGATGTCAAAAGTATCAAGATGCCTCTTATACAAAGTCGTTAATCCACATTATTTATATTTCAATGAGATTCTCACTCTTCTACCTGAAGTGGAATCTGTGTTTAACAGTTCACCACTGATTCTTCACAATCAGCTCCAGTAGATGGAGTTAAAGTACTCACTCTCTGGGTTTTTTCTTGTTGGCTAGTCACTAAAATCAATTTCTACAACATTCCAACTGAGAAAAAAAATTAACTTTCTGGTATACTGTGCAGTAATTATTTAAAAGTTCTTGTTTTTTTTCAAGCTGAAAAATGTTATGGCGATAGTTTACCATGGTATTGAGACCTTTACCAGACGTAATTTCAAAAAATTGGCCGTTTATAATAGCTGTGAGTGCTTGATGTCAAAGACTACTGGTAGCTCAGATAGTCAGAATGCGATATTAGAGACTACAGAAAATACCAATACTCAGGAAGTTGAGGAAAGAAAGTAGTTCTGTATTTTTTGTTAGGTAAAGTATGATCACAACGTCTACGTACTTATACTTTTAGAAAATGACTGATAGATCACAGGAACAGGGGGAGCCATAGGGGCCAGCTGAGATTGGTGTGGGTATTATTTATTAAAGCTTTGTATAGTGATGGAGTAACTCAATATATGGTTAATGCGACAAGCTTTTCACACAAGCATCTAATTAATGAAATGAGTAATAAAGTTGTTAGCCATTTGGTAATCACTTTTGTGCCTTGTTATGAAAAGAAGGCTATTCTTGGAGCAAACCTAAATGTTTGAACTATAGTTTACTTTCAATTGTGAGAGCCACTGTATATCATTTCTAAGTATAGTTCAACCACATCCAATTTTATGCTTCGTGGATCATAAGAACTTTTGAAAAACTCGATTAAAAATATATTGCAAATGCACTTCAACTTTAGTGTACCCTTAAACTTTGGCTTCAGTATGGTGCTAAACACCACATAAAAATGCTTGTGAAATAGAGCGATTACATCTAAAGAATAAAAGTAGGCTGAGAAAATAATTGAAAAGTAATAAATTAGCAGAGGAAAAGATTTCCAAATTAAACAAACTTTGAAAAAAGAATTTTTGTTAGTCAGTTGAGTGAGACTCTAGCATAGCAGTAGCTACCCCTTAACAATATAAATACATACAAAATTAAAATGTTCGGTTGCCCTACGGTTAGTGCATTCCTATAGTGCGCTAGCGTATTAAGAAATTGGTTCCATTCCTAGTTACAGCAAGGCTGGGCTAGCTAGCTCTCCATACTGAAGTGCACCACTTGTTGTATTTAATAACAAGCATCATTATCAAATCACAGCATCAACCATAGTAATTAAAATTGAGTGTATTAAATATTAATAAGTGTGGTCAAGCTCAAGTACCATGGATAGGCCCCCTATTCCAAATCATCTTCCTACACCCCTGTAGATTCTTATGAAGTGTTACGTTTGTGCAAACGCTCACTTGCCATTTGTGCTCAAGCACATTACTAGTATATTATATATATATAATGTACATAATATATTTACAATATGAGTCAGAGTGTGATATGGTGAAATACTTCAAGAGCAGGCTAATTTATTTTCAAGAGCCAGACTGAATAAAGCCTGAGAGTGAAATATCTAGCCATATCACACTGACAAGTGTAATAAGTTATTTATTTCACACTAGATGTCTTCACTGCAGTAGTTAGTACTAGAGGACTCTAACTCACAGCATAAAGTTTGTTGCAGGGGCTACGTACACTCCCAGCTGACATTTTAGCAGCTGCTCTAATCCAGGTTGGGTAGCTGCACTAGAGCAAAATAGCTGTAATAACCTGCAAAAGTGACAAGTTTAGCCAGTTGTTATAATTACAAGGGTAATGAGCTTGACAGTACAACTGAAATAACAACAATGATATCATTGTGTAGATATCTAGGGCTGAATAAATATACATATATATGTGACCTTCTATAGGAAAACCAGGCACAAAGCGGCACCTTCGAATTTTTTTTTTTTTGCACTTACGGAGTTGGCGTCCAGATATTGAGCTCTCCAAGTTTTATCGTCGCAGCTTTAGTCGTTCCTGCTATAATAGACCTAACCGTTCCCTTCCGTAGGCTTAAAACAATACATTTTTAAGAAATCGATCGATCTTTTCTCGATATTACGCACGCCGCGTTGTGCCCGGTTTTCCCGTAGACGGTCACATATGTGACAGTATTTGGGAAAGGGGACCATTTGCATTAAAAATTGAAAAATGAGTTATTTATACCACTGTGTAGAGCACTCCCTCTGGATTATTTTGGTGCCCTGTTCACTAATCCAGGTTGGGTAGCTGCACTGGCAATCTAACCAACTTGAGCACAGTTATTTTGAGAAAACTGCAATTAAAATTTTTATACAATTTTCTGGCGGAGTTCACGTTATATTCCGTAATCTAACAGGAAGTTCGCGTTGAATTCTGTAATCTAACATGAAGTCTTCCTTACGGATTCGATTACTTACGATGTTTAATTGTGCTAGGAAAATGGAGGTGCTCTGCTGAACAACAGTAAGTTATAAATGTGGCCACTTACTCCGTAGATGGAGGAGGCCTTACTCAGTTCAAAACATACGTTGCGTAAGGGTGATGTAGTTTTGCAGGCCGTTTTTGTGTTTTTTTTCCCAGTTTCCAATGGTTTGACAGTTTTTTTGTAAGTCATGGTAGCAATAGTCAATTTGGCTTTCTGTATTTATTTAGCTTAGTTTCTCAGTTCACTGGCTAACCAAGTTTAGGATTAAATTAGTCTTAGCTAAGTGAGTAAACCAGCTTATTTCCAGTTTTTGAACAAGTGAACAATGATTAATAATAGGAATTTTTTTTTATCAATGAAACAAAGAATACAAATCATGATGGAGGTTTAAAATGTGTTGTCTTTTCTTGTTGCAGTGAAACAGAAGTAGTCACCATCACTGATATCTGTGTACTAACTAATTCTTCCCACTGTCTTCACAAGAATAATCAAGGAAGAGCCTCCTGGTCTGCAGACTCCATCAAGATCTCATAAATAGCCACATCAACTTATTGAGGTTGATTAATCACGTTTATTATTTCAATTATATTGCTGCACAGCTGTAACACAACTTAAGAACAACTTACCAGCGATTTTCCTAAGTCCAAGGTAATTTATTACTAGGCAACAAATTAAACTAGCCACAGGTTTTCAATTACGAGAGCGTGGATCAATTTCCTGCACACAGCAAAGGTCAAAAAAAGATAAAAATGTGGCTGTGTTTAAACTGGCTCTTGGACCTTTAACAATGGTTTCGCCCACTCAAATTTGGTGTCAGCTTCTACAGTCCCGCAGTTCTTATCAAAGAACTCATTTCATTGGTTAATTCTTTGATTTAAAATCATGTGACCAATTATAGCGTCGCGTGAGGGCTAGGGCTAGGGCTAGGGTGACCAATCAGAAGAATTCTTTGATAAGAACTGCGGGATGGCTCGTCAGCTTAGCTAAAGGATAGGATATACCAGTGGGTCAAAAAAAAACAGAAACTGACTATACTGTATATTTTTGATTTTATGTAATTGGTCCATTTTCCTAAGTACTGTCACACACACACACACACACACATACACACACACATATAACCCTAGATATCTTCACAATGATATCTTTAGGTACATGACCAGGCCAAACTTTTCAATTTTCTCAGTTTTTACAGCTACCTTCCTCTGGTGTACCCAGCTCAACAGGGTTAGAGCAGCTGCTAAAATGTAGGCTGGGGTGTGGGTAGCCCTACAACCAACTTTAGCTGTGAGGTACCCTTCTTCTAGTACTAACTTCAGTAATAAATATATCTAGTGTAGAATAAACCACTTATTACACTCATCAGAGTGATATGGCTAGATATTTCACTCTCAGGCTATATTTTGACTGGCTTCTGGCTCATGAAAATAGATTAGCCTGCTCATGAAATATCTCCATATCACACTCTGACTCATGCAATAAGTATTAAATATATATAATATCGTACTTATTAGCCTGCTCTTTATGAGCAGGCTAATTTATGTTCACGAGCCAAAGGCGAGTGAAAATAAAGTCTGAGAGTGAAATATCTAGCCATATCACTCTGAGAGTGTAATAAGTGGTTTATTCCACACTAGATATCTTTGCTGAAGTAGTTTTTTGGTAACTCATGGTGTAAAGTTGGGAAAACACACTAGGGGCTCCCCACAACCCCAGCTGATATTATAGCAGCTGCTCTAACCTGGCTGGGTAGGCTCCAATAGAGTAAAAGTAGCTGTAAAAACAAGAAAACTTGTACCCAGGCCCAGGCAATCTTGAGATATCTCACAGGTCACGTACCTAAAAATATCATTGTGAAGATATCTAGGGTGGAGTAAGTATATATATATATATATATAATATAATTTACAGGCTGTAGGAAAACAGACCACTTCAAGCACAAAATCATTTCAAGATACAGACCCATAAAGCGGTTCAAGTCAAGTTTTGTGTTTTTCTTTTTTTTTTTTGTATCAGTATTTTTTATAGATCTTAACTTACGCTTGTACCAAGTTTCAGCTCCCAATACAGTTATCTTCAAAGCCTGCCCACTGCTGAAGTTCACAAACTTTTTTAGTATCTCTCAGTTTACGGCGTAACTTTTCAATTGTTACGGGAAAGTTAACGCGTACGCGCGGGTATTTCCCTTACCCGTGAGGGTAGTTCCCAGTTACTTGGCAATTAATGAAGCAGCTAAGATACCACGCCCTTGGGCACCACATGGCAGTTCGCGCGAAACTACTAAGTGATGCGGAGATAACTTTAGAATACGGAAACTTACCTCAAAAATTTAAAGTGCCGTTTTCTCCAATAACGCTAACTGGGCTATCCTCTTCTGGGTACATAACTCGCCCTAGGAAGCGATTTAGAATATGATTTAAGGACCATTTAAATGGAAATTTTTTGTACTTTTCAAAAATAATAATAACTCATTTTTCAATTTTTGAGTGAAGTGGTCTGTTTTCCTATAGCCTGTCTATATGATTCAGTCATTCTCAACTGAAATAATTGTAATAATAGCACATTTTTCTCTTTTTAACAGCCAATATTGTTAAGTTATAATTAACAATATTGGCTGTTAAATAGAGAAAAAATTGGTATTATTACATAATATATATATATATAGATATAATTATACCACACTAGATATATTTACAATATTATTTTTAGGTACATGACCAGTGAAATACTGGTGATATTTCAGGTGTTCATTCACTCTACATATGTGACGGTCTACAGGAAACCGGCACAAGGCAGCACCCTTCAAAAAAAATTTTTTTGCACTTATCCAACCAAAAAAATTGAGTTTTTTATGCTAATAAAAAGCTACAATTAATCTCAACTTTACCTTCGAAGTACAGAGAAACTGGCATTTGAACTGGGCCGTATTCAGCAAAGCAATTGAACTAGAAATCGAAAAAACATAAATTGAATTTGCACTTCTGGTATAATTAACGTTTCCGTATACTTAACGGCGTACTCCGCATACGCAATTAAATCGTACAGCCGCTTTTTAACGACTAACGAAGTTCGCGTAGAGTTCTTTTTTGCTTTCAAAGCGTCTCACGGCCTGTCTTGTCGGAATTCTTGGCTACTCTATTCGCTGTAGCGGTAAACATTTAGCCAGAGGTAAGCTGTAGAGTGCATGCAATAGTCTCAAAGCTATGCCATTTTTTAGCTGCTTCTTATTGTATTTCGAAAACGAGAGAGAGAAAAGAGTAGCTTGTCTTTCCACGCACGCTTGGGGTTTTTTAAGTTGTTTTGACATTTCAAATTTAGACATAGAGTAAGGGTCACTAAGACTAATTCTGCAAAAAACAGAAATAGGAGAAAGAAAGACTTACTTCTGGAGCCTATATCTCAATTTCAATTTTTGCGCCGTAAGGTTCCTTTCCCCATACCCGCTCACATAGTTATCAAGTTGTGAAAAAGTGTTTTAGCTTTACAAAGTCACAAATTTCTATAGACACATTATCCTAGAGACATAAGGACACAAAATGTATTGGGCTACCATGTAAAGTGCTTAGCATATTGAGAGGACAAGTCATGAAATCAGGGTGACTAATGCTATTGTGTTTTATAGCAACTCTAGTGAATGCATTATATATAGCGAACTGATTGTTTTGGGCAGTAGTATAATGCTACACTATTATTTAAGTTATACTTATTTTTAACTAAATACATATCTATTACTTCTAAAAATGTCTAACTTCTTAAAAATATGGGAGAAATACCTAGTACTTGCTTGGAAACATGCTTGTTGTCTATCCAATATTACATGTAAACTGAAGTTTTGTTTACTTATAAGAAACTCACCATTATAGAAGGCTTAATAGTAAACTGTCAAAATCAATAACTCGAACTAAAAAGGGGCGTTTCCTAGGTGTTTTGCTTTTCAGAGGTTCATGAATAATGGAAGTCGGGATCTGTGCTTGAAATCTTAATTCCTACCAGCTGTTACTGTAGCCACAGTAATGATAAACATTCATTATTTACAAATCATGATTACCCTTCAGATTCTGAGGATAAAAAACTGGAGAGTTGCTGCAGTATCACGGTGTCGAGTTTAGAATCCCCCCCCCCCCCATCCTGTTGTCGGATACTGGCGTGCGTTGTGAATATAGTTCCCCCACCTTGGACAGTATTCACGAGCTGTACCACTGTCAGTGAATAATGTCCCCCTCAACCATAACGAAGACACCTTAGGCTACTGATCCTACTGCTGTATTTCACCTCAGCGAAGCTCCAGCAAGGCTCCACTATATGAACAAGTTTACGATATCACGGTGTTAATTACTAGTGATGTGCTTGAGCACAAATGGTGAGGGAGCCTAAAAACTACACTACTGTTAAATGATTTATTTTATCTTAACACTCAAGCTACTAAAAATAAGTCGAGTGTTTTTTTTTTAAGTACGTGTATACGGTAATACCTACCATTTTAAGCATTTCAAAAGATAGAGGAGAAATCACCAAATGTAGCTGATACCATCAGTGGTATCAACTATCAGTTAGCAGGAGGCAGTGTCATGACATTTACTCAACCAATAAAAATAAACACAACTGAAACTATTACATTTTCCATTGCCAGAATAATGCAACCTTTATTATAGGTATAAGATAATGATTTAGTTAATTACCAAATTGTTGAAAAGTTTTATTTATGTGATATTTAGATACTTGCATACTAAATGAAGACAGTAGTGAAAATAGAAATTACACTCTGCTATTAAATGGCTCATGGATAATATCTCAAAGATGCAGCGTTCCATATATCTCAGTCAGTTGCATTGATGGTAGCTGGAGTGAAGATATTGCTTGTCCAGAAACAACTCACCCAACATTGGATGTAACTAGTACAGAATTGACAGCTCAAACTAGTCCAGAATTAACAGATCAAACTAGTCCTAATACTAATACAGGTAAGACATAAGAAATGTATCATATTATTTCATACAGTCTTTACTTTCAACAATCTTATAAATCTGGGCATTGTAAAGGACTAAAAAAATTGTGCACAAATAATAATATAATGTTTCATTGGTAAGCACTATTATTTCATAATTTGTTTGACAAAGTACTGTAACAGGGTAGTTATGATATTCTTCTGTCATAATTTGTTTTTTTAATACTACACAAGTTAAATAAGTCAACTCATTATTAGTAGGCTTAAACACATTGTAACATGTAAATGTCAAAGTAAATACTGTATAACACTTTGTTCTAATTATGCAGACAAAGAGAAGTGTGCTGTTACTACCTGCAATGATGTAAGTAACCTTATTTGAAACTTATCTCTTATATAGAACTATTTTCATGGCCTCTGTGTATTTCATGAAGTAAATTGAAATGGTAATATTATAATATAATTATTATAATATGAAATTGTTAATATTTTTCTAGACTTCATCTTCACAAAGATATGCAAGTTATGGTGAATTTATTGGAACTGCATTTGGAAGTTTTGTTGTAGCACTTATTCTGGGCAATATCATGGGACTTGTTTGTGGAGTCAAATACACCAGATATAAGGATAAAAAAAATGTAAAACAAGTTCTGACTCCAACAATGTCATGAATTTGAACAAGGGACCTCTGTATGAAGATATAGATAAACATGTAGAATTGTCACATAATGTTTCATATGATGTAGTGAAGATTGCATAACTTTGCTTCTTTTTTAAAAATATTTATTAAGTAATAAATGAAAAAATTAACCATCAATACACTCTGTTTATATAGCTAGCTTTATAATGCATACAACTGTGAATTAAAATTTAAAAAAAATTAGAATACAGAAGTAATTAATTTTAAATACAAATGAGAGTATATTATTAATATTTAAGAAGATTTTACATTTTTTGTGTATGACATTAGAATTAATATTACTTTGATTAAAATGAAAGTAAAGTACTCGAAAAATACTAATAATAGTTGTTAGTTTATTAGATAGCTAAATCTGATAAAAAGGTTAGCATAGTAAGATTTAATTATGATGTACTTAAAAATATGTTCATGTGTATATTGGTTGTGCATGAGAGTATATGATTGGGAGAATCTATATTGACACGAGTATTAATGTAACTGTGTGTGAGTATGCATATGTGTGAGCATGCGTGTATATGTGAGTGTGTTGTGTTGAGGTAGGTGTGGTTCAATAGACCTGTTAAGTCTTGGTTGATATTTCCTGTTACAAAGTCAACTTCCTGTCATATAAAGGGATAACCTGAATCAAGTCAAACAGGAAAGTTCTTGAGCTTACAAAGTTACAATCATGATTACTATATCATTGGCAGTATATACTAGTTGTTCCTTATTCATTGTAGTCACAGGTAACACTGACTTAATGAATATTTATATCTAGAGTAAATGAAACTTTAATTTAACATAAAGGACAACTGGTGCTACAAAGAAGTCCAGAGTGTCCTGGAGACAGTGCAGTGTACAGATGCAGTGTCAGCAGTGGGAGATTAGAATGGATCTGGGCTGTTGCTACAAATGATGTAGTACCTTTTACACTTCTTTCCTCTATTAATGGTCCAGGAATTAGGACTGAAACTATTAAAGGAGTTACAGTAACCTTCAATGCAACTGATGTCGGTCCTTCTTATATCAATGTGATAGCTACTGTCCCAGATCCTGAGAGGCTTAATGGAGTCACTCTGGATTGTAATGGACAAACTCTAACAATTTCTATCGCACATAGAAGTGAGTTTATTTGAGAAATATTTTGATAAACAATAACATCGTAAGTTTATAGTTAGATTGTAGATTGTGTACACTAGAAACACTGGAAACTTGATACGAACTAAATGGACGAATCAACTTTTGTATTGAATGATGTCGGCACTAGAAGAATAGTCCACAGAACTCGTATTTTTTAGAACTGTATTTCTAGTAGCGGGTAACGCCCAAGAAAGGAATTCTTTTTGTTGAGCACCGAGTGGTTCAACGAATGATATTGTGGTGCGATTCTCATTAAATAAAATAAATATTGATAGCTACTGGACTAGTACATTCTTAGCCATTGTGTTGGCATTGTCGATAAAGTGCAGACAGACTAAAAACTATTCAAACAAGTTTGAACAACTGGAGTTAAAAAATAGTTCACATTAAGGAACAAAGTCAGTTGTAGATTATTGGTCCTAGTACCCAATATAATATAGCAGTTGCTGAAATCAGCTATTAACAAGCTAATTTCTGAGTTCTTAAGCATAACAATGTAATTGGACAGGAGAGTTACATTATAATAATTTTATGATTGTTTATGTCACAGATTCCTTGCCTACAACCTTGACCATATTTTCTAATGGAAATGTAGTGTTCATATTTCCTAATACGGAAGAAAGCATTAGCAGTAGTGTTTCCTACACAGTTTCAATGTCTCATCCTCTGGTTGCAGTGTCTGTGCCTATTATACTAAATGTTCCTAAAACTATCTACTTCTTTCAATGCAACAGTAATACTACATTTACGATAGGTAAGTATAAATTGTGTGTATATAATGTCAAAAACAACACACCTTTTGTATATTTGTAGACTCATGTATTTTAAATGACAACAATATATTCAATAACTACACTCTCTACTCTAATGGAACATGGAAGATATTCAGACGATGTAGTATTCCAGAAATACAAGTGACTTGCTTAAATGGTAATTGGAGTGAAGACATCCGTTGTCAAGACATAGATGTCACTGTTAGTTCACATACCTATCCCAGTACTGGTAAGTAATTTAAGATAAACGAGTAGAAGAGAACAATTATGCAATATACAGCAAAAAAAAATACATATTATTGAATATGTATTTGTAATTTTTGTAGGATTTCTTTGTGTGTAGATTTCTCTGTTTGTAGAGTCGGAGGTGGTTGTAAGCAGTGACTTCTTGAAACTACATTACATTTAACTACAACTGAATTTTTTAGATTTCCCTGTAACCATTTTTTAGATTTCCCTGTATGTACAGAATTAATGAGATATTTATACTATGAACTGATAGTAGTTTCTACTTGGCAAGGAAGTTGTTAGGATTCTTGAGATTTTGCAAATGAGTGAATAATCAATTGAATTATTATATTTACAAACAACATGCCCATATTATTTCAAATCAGTATGCAATGGCTATGCATATCTAATGAGTATAATGAATAGACATATTAGTGAAGTAAATGATTAGAAGTGGTTGTTCTTTAAATAACATGTAAAATAATTACATTATATAGAATTAGAAGTGTTTTTCTTGATATAACAAGTAAAATAATTACTGTATATAGAATTGAAAGAAGGTGACACAACTACTGACTGAAGTTCCGTATTATGCACTGTAAGTGAAATCAATTCAGTTAAATACATTGTAATTGCAATGTGTTTAGATTGAGCGAGTGAATCCTGATTTTTCAATGTTTCTTAGCTATTTATAATTATTAGTATATGAGTGTACAGAGTGAAACACTACAATGGAGTAGTAAAGAAATCAAGTGTGCAAGCAAATTATATCAGTATGTCAAAAATCAGGTGTTTCACACATTATTATTTACTTATTTGGTCTATTGAATCGTTTCATTCAGTAAGTATGTAGCTTTGGTTAAAATAATGTTGATTTCTGGTACAAAGTGTTTTTGTTTTTTTTGCTATCTTTTGTTAGCCCCAGGCATGCATTTTCATGCAAAGTTTCTCGGTAGCTTTCATTTATGCCAATCTTGAAATATTAGTAGGTAATACATTGTATTAGTGTCAATTTTATTTTTGTGCAGATGTCACCTTCACAAATTTGTTTAAATTATGGTCCAATTATTGGAAGTGTTATTGGAAGTTTTGTGCTGGCTCTTGTATTGGGGGTGATCTTGGGACTACTTTGTGGAGTCAGACATTCAAGTGTTCGTGCTGATAAACAATCATGCAAAAATTCCTATTCCAATTACGATATCACTTTAAGTAAAGGACCACTTTATGATGAAGTGCAAGTACAACAACATGTTGAATTGTCAAAAAATATTTCATATGATGTAGTGAAGAACATTTAAGTTTAATATTTTTGTTACATACTTGAATTTCTATATAAGTTTGCTATAATAATGCTTGTATAGATATCTTACCAGCTGTAATGAAGATTACACGTGAAGTAATGGAACTTGCATTATTAATGTAGTTATCTACAGACTTCACATTCACTAAGATTAGCAAGTCATGGTAAAATAATTAAAATTCTAATTGGAAGTTTTAGTTCTTATTCTGGGCAATATCATGAGACTACTGTATATTTCAGCTATTTAAAAAATATACAAGTTCCAACTCAAACTATACTACAAAATTTGAACACAGTGTCTAAATTTTAATGGGCACAGTGTGTCATGCCAATCAGCAATAAGGACTTCTCTATGAAGATTATAATAACTGAAAAAGAAGTTGCACTATCACCAAAATATTTAATAAGATGTAATAGAATGAATATAAGTAATATGATATTTTTTTATACATTTTCATAATAATAGTTATAAATAAATGCCAAAACTTATTTAAATACTGAAATAGTGCTGGTAGAGGTGAGCTGATTTTAGTCACCAGATTGTAGTGATGACATTATTTGGCTTCTCGAGGTCTTGTGGTTACTACAGATGTGTAAATTGTAAACAAATGACACATATAGCCTACAATCTCTAATGAATCATTACTATTGTAATATGCTCTAATAAAAACATAACTGGCTATAAGGAATTTACTCATGCACAATGTTGTAAAATTCTGCAGGTATTGCCAAAGTGAACAGCATCTTCCATTAGAGTTAAAGTGTGTACTGTTTCTGTTACAATCCCATGCTAAAGAGCCAATTGTTACTGATACAATAATAACAATTGAATCTGGTATGTTATGAACTAGTAAATGCGAAACATTAGGATTGTGATCATATATAGTTATGATTATGGGATATTCCTACAAAGTTCACTTTGATAAAGCTTTAATTAGTGTAAGATCCAGTTAAAATTATACATGTGTATTTAAGTAGCTGAACAACCATGAGCATTAATTACTCAAGTGTACATATTTTGTGATCAGACATTAATAATGCAAATTAGTTTCTTGCAAAGGCTATCAAATATTGTATGTGCACTCTAGCTATTAAATATACTTCAAGATTAGCCAAGTATGAAACTTATTACTGACTCCAACTTCCTAGCTCAGGTCTTAATGGTTACTACAGCAGATATTAGGGTGACTGTGACACTAGCTATCATTTTAAACTCAGCGGATCATAAAGTGGGAAAAAGGATATAGTGAGTGAAAAAATCTGGTTGATAATTGGCAGCCTAGACACTAATAGATAATACATTTATAGCTTACTCCGTAAAAAGATATTTTTTTGTTTCTGTACATTAGCTAAATGACAGAGGAAAAATACAATTAGACTAAGCCAATGCATTGAAATATCAAATACATTTAACATGAACATAGTTAAAAGGTTGATCATTAAATGAAAATTGTAAAAATCGAAGTTTTTATCCACTGACACTTTGTACTATAATCCTTACAAGGTAGTGAGTGGCCTTCAGTGCTGTCTGACCGAGGCTTGTACATAGTAGGTTTATTGGCCGAGAAAACAAACACAAAGTCAATGAATTGAACATCAAATCCCAATGTTTTAAACTTTTCTAACAGCTCACAGATGACATCCAATCGATACCTATGTTGTTGAGCTGTTGCAATCTGGACAATTCGCAGCATTTGATATTCTAAATGGACTTGAAGGAGGTCCTACACTGATTGATTCTACTGCAATGGAATTAGCCACTGCTTGTCTGGTGGCAAGCAAGCCATAGTTAGAGGTTCAATCTGCTGATAACTTGGTACACTCCAAATTTCAGGTTGATTAACTTCACTCACTCACTCACTCACTCACTCACTCAATCAATCACTTACTCACTCACTCACTCACTCACTCACTTAATCACTTCACTCACTTCACTCACTCACTCACTCACTCACTCACTCACTCACTTAATCACTTCACTCACTTCACTCACTCACTCACTCACTCACTCACTCACTCACTCAATCAATCACTTACTCACTCACTCACTCACTTCACTCACTCAATCAATCACTTACTCACTCACTCACTCACTTCACTCACTCACTAACTCACTAACTCATCTTTCACTCATCTTTCACTCACCAACCTACTCACCCACTCATTTATTCATCCACTCATCTACTCACTCACTCACTCATTCTCAATTTCATTCATCTAAGCTAATTTATTCTTATTACTGTGGTTGTTGTTATTACAATCAATACCATTATAACATATTTTTTCTATTGTCTGTTCTGCTACATTTGATTCAACATTCTTCTAGTTGATCAATCTCTGGAGGTTGAAGGTTTTGAACCCTCAAATTTCAAATTAAAAATAATATGTGTTGCACATAGTTACTATTGTAATGTTTTCAATCCAAAGAGGTCTTTGGTTATTATTAAACCACACTCCATAATAAACAGATGCCATTTCAACAAAACATTTTGGCATTGCTCTTCACTAAAATGCTGACTGACAAACTGCTATGTTTACTTCTTTAAAACAGAGGCAAACTCTAAATTCTTAATTATACTATTATCGACCTCCCTTGTTGTCATTGTTAGTATAAAATGCTCCAATCAAGCTTCACAGCTGTGTTTGTGGCGTGTATGAAAATATCTTAATCTGTCTAGTGATATAATGTACCTGTGCACTCACACTGAGCTCTGTATAATATTGATTAGCCCAGCAAAGCAAACTTTTCAACAATTTTAAAGTTGCCCCAATAATTAAATATCAAATATACACAGTAATTTAATTAAATGTCTACTTTAAAGTATTGTTTAACTATCTAACATGCGGTTGGGGCAACTTTATTCCTCCTGCAGTAAAAAAATATATATATAAAGAAAATGATAAATTCAGTAATATTTCTGCTAACATTTGCTATGTATATGTATAATAAAATTGACCATACTCTAATAAAGCTGCTGATGTGTAGTTGAAAACATGTTTTATTCAACATATGGAACTCAACTAAACATTGTATTTGTTTTGATATTTATTTGTAATGTTTTGGACTGTATACATTAATCTGTTACAGTTACACTACTTCAGAGTCCACATGTAATTGTTCATACAAGTTAAATGTACAAGTGGCCTTAAAATGTTTATAATAAGTTATAAAAAAATTTTGGGCAATTATTACGAAAGAAATTGTTTTTTATGCTTATATATTCAATATTTTCATGATAGTGCATGCACTGCAGAAGACTGCTCAATGTACAACAACCAGTATTGCACAAAGTCAGTTCATTTATTTATAATTATCAAAATGAACATTCTCATAACATACCTGATGTTATTAGAGGTCATCCCACTTTTCCTTGCTGAATTTACATTACCAGATTCTTCATCTGTCTCAGATATTTTCATCTTCTTGGATTTACAATATGCACTGACGAGGATAATACTAGCAGTAAAGAATAATATTCCAGTAACAAGTAGGGACGCTGCAATAATTATGTGAGGCTTTAGATCCACTGCCACAGGCTCAGTATCTTCCTCAATTACCTGGCCACGCTCCTCTATCTTTCTATTTTCAGGATTCAGATATTTTGCTAAGAAAAAAAAAGACAAAATAAAGTGCAGAATTAGTTTTATATTCAGATTTGTTCATGGAAATATATTTATCGACTAGCCTAGGTGAAGCAAAATTAATATAAAATATAAATATTGCTTACAATATGGTCTAACAAATTTCTCTGACAGGGTCATTAAATATAATTTTGTTATTGTTAGGGTTTAGAGTAAAGTTTTCTAGTTGCAATAATTGTTATATTTTTGATACACCAATAATCACAAAGAATTATGAAGGATCACTTTAATTACACTCTTTTTTTAATTCATACTTACTAAAGTCTGGTGAAAGTCTGCGTCTTGGATGAAATGATTCATGTATGTAATCTTCATGGAAGTCTTTATTGTTTAGAGGACTTGATTCTGTGTTCTCTTGCAGTCTCTTTGTGGGATCTGGTGCACTGTGAAGTCTATTCCTTACATTTATAAACTTTTCACTCAGATAGTTCAAACCATTTTGGATCATATTAGGTATCTCTGGGGCATGTTGTGTAATATATTGTAAAGCTCTGACATAAAACCCATCTATCGTTATTACTGGTCCATCTCTCACGCTTTGCTCTTCGGTGCATAAAATGAGGAAGTACAAATGAAAATGTGTACAGCACTAGTTTGATTTTGAGGTTATACCTGTGGTTATGGCTGTACAAACTACTACAATAAAAGTGGAAAACTGTGTGTTTAATCCAGATAAAGAGTATATCTAAACTGAGTGTCTGCATACTTTGTGGACTAGATCTATACAATGTAAAGGGTTAAGTGTACCTAATTTGGTGTCTTGAGACAGTTTTATTAGCTTTTGATTTCACATACTCATAAAAATAGCAAGTGAGAAAATTGTTTAAGCTGGCAAATTCGATATTCCAGATCAAGTTGGATGTTAGTTAACTATAATGTTAAAATAAGGATATGAAAGACATTCATTAAAAATGAAGTTCGCTCATTAACAACATTTTGTGGAAGTCCTTTTCCCAATTACTATATCTATACTCATAATATATATATTATATATATTATAATATATGACATCACAGATTAGAGCAAGCACACCCACGCTAGAATGAAAGATGCTGCTAAAGACGCAGATAACTTAAAGGAATGTAAAAGCTGCCCAGAACTGAAATGCGGGGAGGTAAGGCTTATGCTGAGCTGTGAGTGAAACTGTTGAATCTCAAGGACTCTAGCAGCATTTGTTTGTGATTTATCTTGCACTCTAAGGTTAGAGAAGTTCCTGCTACCTTGCCACCTGGATTAGGGAAACTACAAGTAGAAGCCATGTATTTTGATGAATGTGGGAGTAATCTCACTGTTTAAAACAATGGTGTTCAATTAGGGAACTTGAATGGGAACAACGCAGTTCTCATAGTTCTGCCATATAAATCCACTTTTTTTAATAAATAGAGTTTAGAAGGTAAAGAATGATATACTTCAGTTCAATGTGATAGTAGTAGGACTAACATTTAAGATCTATTTTTTCTACTGTGGGTGTAGTGCTTACATTTGATAATTTATTTTGCATATCAAGAACAAGTATGAATACATATATGACGTAAATTCACATAAATGACTCAGTATAATTCACATTTTTAAATGTCTTCATACCAGTTGTCTCTTTGTCTTTTGAAACCTCATACTGTAGTGGAAAACTATTGGAATTTTGACTCATTTGATTGACATTGTAACTTCTTGTGTTGGTGCCCATCAGTTGAGACAACCTTTCCTTGGCCCTGTTTTGCTTTTCATTCTTTATTCCCAAGTTAAACATTTTTGTTCCTAGTTTACTGCCAAATTGGCTAACTTTCTGATGTGGTATAAGATCATTTACATCATCTTGGTGGAGTGCTGCACAGTCAATAAAATAATGACAATTTAATATCTACTTGAGTAGTAATAAAGTAGTATGCCAATAAATTATTACAATCACACTCTTACTTCAACTTAACAATTTAATATCATTCAAGCATAACAGCAGAAGAAATGTAATAAATTCATAAATGCAAACGCCATCTGAATTGATTGTTTCCTCACAATAAATTATTCCACTTTAAGTATTGAGCTAGCAACATCTGAGTTAACACAACATTATAAACTAAACAAATTGTGCTAGAAAAGTTCTTTCAGAAATAACATTCAGTTTAACTTAGCTACAGCTAAGAGATCATAATTGTGATGTAGACTCACATAAATCATCTGGTAAAGAACTTGATGTGGATGGAGTTACTTTTGAGTCCATTGTTTTGTATATGTCTTCTTGTTGAGAAGTTATATAATTGTTTCTATTACTAAAGTCCATTTGCTGTTTTGGGAAAGTCTTTGAATCTGAATTGACATTGTCACGTGGTGCTTTAGTTGGAATAGTTTTAGACATCCATTTCTCGATCATCTTGTTTTGGTTTTCTTTTGACTGAGCTAAGTAATGTGTTCCAGTTTCAAATTTTCTGTTTGTTTGTTTGTTTTTACTATGAGGCAAACTGTCCTTTACCTCAACTTGTGGTTGTGCTATGTAATTAAATATAGTCTAGCTTTCAAGAAAATTCATATAAAAACAAAAATGGGATTTTGTTTAAGTATTTTTTTTAATATCAATTCAGCTTATAGTATTCAGAATATTTAATTAACTAAAACTTCTTAAAACTCACACTCATCAGGAGTAGTTGGTGAAGCAAAATGTTTGGGATGATATATTTTGTAGGCATTCTCTTTTTGAGTTGTAACATAGTTTTTTCCAGAGTCCATCTGCTGTTGTTGAGATATTTGATCAACATAGTGACTGGGTACTTTAGTTTGATGTGATTGGGACATTCTTTCCTTGACCCTCTTTTCTTGTTTCCTGTCATGAACTGAATATAGCATATTCTTTCCAAGTTTGTAGTTATAATTTTCATTTCTACTTGGGAATAATTTTGTGTTTTTCTCAAATTGTACTAGTGCTGCAGGAAAAAATAATTTTATTGGATGGCTTGTGTAAATTCTGTCAAATTATTTCGTTTATATGAATGCAAATGAGCAAGCAATAGCTAAATATTTAAATAGTGCGTACTATAATATAAAATACCTGATTTTAAAGTATACTATTTTTATTTCATGACAAAACTAGTATATCGGCTATTGGACATGTATATCAGTTTCACTTGATATGAATGCAAATGAGTAAATAATAGCTAAATATTAAAATAGTGCAAACTATATAAAATACCACTGCCTGAAAAGTGTCCATTGACAACCAAAACAAAATCGTAAATTAGTGTATAATGTATTGATAACTAGTTTGTTAACCTCTACAGCCTTGTAAAAGTTTTGTTAATTTTAATTACGAAGACAGTGTACGGATTTTGTTACGGTTGTAAATGGACTTTTTTTAACCCTGTGTACCTGATTTGAAAGTATACTAATGTTATTTCATGACAAAACTAGTATATCGGCTATTGGACATGTATATCAGTTTCACTTGATATAATAGCAACAATCAAATGAAAAAGTAAAGAGAATGGTAATTAAAGAAATTTTAAATGAATGCTACTTAAATATTCTCAGAAAAATAGTTTTGAAGTAATCAGCAATTTAGTTGTCTGGACTAATTTTTATCTATTAGTCATGGCTAAGGATTAAGTACAAAGTAAAGGTAAATTTGCTTGCTTTTAGTTTTTTTAAGTTAGTGAAGGAAATGTTTACTATTTTAAAAGTAATATGAACCTTTATATATTCCTTTTGCTCCTTGCTAACAAATTTGGATAATGTTGACTATTGTTTTAACTTACGTAAGTTTAGTGGAGTAGTTGGTGAAGTTGGAACAAATGATTTCATACCATTTCTATTTCTTTTCCAAGAGTCCATGTTCGGTTTCCTGCCCACACCTAAACGAATTATTCCCGGTAAAAACTTCCTATTACTAGACTTATAGTTATTTTGTGACAAGAATTTATTTGATGATGTATCAGTCTGGGTGTCAGGGATAGCTTTTATATCAGAAAGAAGATTTCCATTTACTACTTTGGTTACTATTTTTTTAAGAAACGATCTTGAAGATCCAAGGAGATTAGAAATTTCTTGGAGATTAGGTATATTCAACGTATCTTTCATATTACTACCATTCACTTTTAGCATAAAGGTTCCATATGTTTGATTATCATCGTGTTTGAATCTCAGATATGAATTCAGTCCATCAGATTTCACATTATATATGGTGTTTGAGGGGCCTACAGGCCTCCCATTTACGTACCATTGAAGCAATTTCTCAGGAAGGCCTGAATACTGTGCTAGTATTGTAGTATAAATGGAATTGCCCAATCTTTCCTGAATTAGATCTGTTATGTTCACTTCAAATTTATCTGGAATTAGCAAGTAGAATTGGGTGAATAAGTCAATGATTTAATGTTAGTAACACAATGTTTCATGGCAGTGTAATCAAATTCTAAAATTGCTTGCATATATCTAATGTGCATTGTTTCACAATAAAACATCTCCAGGACTACTATCACTTAGGATATATATCGCTAGAAAACTAAGGATTGCTCAAAATATGGGGATATTCTATATTAGGAAGCGGTTTCAACAGGAAGTAGGTGGATAAGTTTTAAAGTCTACCACATCATTTTTTACATGTATTAAAGCAAGCATGTTATTTTATCTAACCGTGCTTAGAAGTGTAATATTGTTATTGTCTACACTAAATCTACTATTTCAGTGGATACCCACATCAACATGATTATACTACTATTAATTCAGATTTTGAACTCACTAGTTGTGATTAGTGTCTTTTGTGCTGATTTAGTTGTGACATTGGTGGTGCAACTGTAAAATCCTCTATTTTTCACATCAAAATGATCGATGGTAATATTTGAGTATACAAACAAATATGGTGACAGTCCGTTCCACAAGTTTTGGTCCAGGTCTAAAGTTGTGTTAACAAAAGTTAGTAGTTTTGCAGTTGGTGAAATGCACTTCAATAAGACCTTGGCATCATACGGAACTTTCACTAAATGTCTGAGATATTTCTGAACTTTGCCATTTACTGCTACTTGTAAGGATGCTAGTATTTATAACATTACAATGAACTGATCCTATTATACACATTATGAAATGCTTATATAACTATAAAAGAAAATGTAACAATTGCTATATCTTATGCACCACCGAAATTGTAACATTAGCATGATACTATATATGAGACTGTGTAATCAAATTCCATTGTTTTAAAAGCTTCACATATATTATATGTATTCCAGTAACTGTTGATAGAATACAACTATGTTATAGTTAGTTAAGTTTTAACTCACTCAAATCTGGTGAGAGAGTTTGTAAAATACTTTTTCCTTGAACAATATTTTTGTGGGTTTTCTTCTCTAGAGATTTAGCATGAGCAGGTAGGTGAGTCCATTCATTGACTGCATTTTCTTGTTTCCTGTTCTGTCCTAAACGAATTACTTCTTTTAGGAATTTCCTATCACTATATTTGTCTTTGTTAGGTGCCAAGTTTGCTTGTGAAGAAAACATTGAGTTTTGACGGACATAATGGCTCTTTGGTTTAGGTTTTTGGGTCTTGTCTTGACCTAAATGAATGACTTCAGGTCTAAACTTTCTGCTCGTAGACTTATATGTATTAGGTGACAAGAACTGATTAGCAGATGTGTCAGATTGAGGATCAGGATCAGCTATGACATCAGAGAGAATACTTCCATGTGATATTTTGGTTATTACTTTCTTAACACTATTTTTTGTGTATTCAAAAATGCTTGAAATTTGTTGAGGATGAGACAACTTTAGTGTATCCTTCCATTTTGTACCGTTCACTTTCAGCATAAAGGTTCCATATGTTCGATTAACATCGTGTTTGAATCTCAGGTATGAATTTAGTCCATCAGATTTCATGTCAAATACGGTATTAGTTGGGCCTACAGGACTCCCATTTACGTACCACTGAAGCAATTTCTCAGGAAAGCCTGTATACTGAGCTAGTATTGTTGTATAAATGGAATTTCCCAATCTTTCCTGGATGAGATCTGTTATGTTAACTTCAAATTTATCTGTTAGTAGAATGTATATTTGACGAGAATTAGTTAATAAATCAATATAAAATATACACACTTCACGTCTTTGCAGATAATCAAATACATAATTTCCACAGAGTATGTCTCATTTCAACTTCTTAGCTATCAGGTTGACATCCTCAAAGTCACTATTATAATGGTGATTGCTATTGTTAAATAGCAACATGGAATAATTACGACTAAAGTACCATCAGATTCTACAATATTGATTTCATATTTCAGAATTGCACATCTTTTATGTAAAAATGTATGGTTCTGAAGAATTTGACCTGATAACAAAACACTACTAATGATATAATAATAGTGTTATAGCACAGCTAGTAGTAGACAGCATTGAAATCTGAGCAAGGTGTAAGGTGGTTCATTTGTTCTTACATGCCTGATGCTTAATCTTAATCTTCCAATAGTGTTTTGACGTGTTATAATTCTCATTACTGTAACTACTTTTTCAATAAATAATACTCATCATTGTACATGCCTATACAATTCTAAATACAAACTTTGAACTCACTAGTTGTGATTAGTGTCTTTTCTACCGATTTAGTAGTGACATTGGCGGTGCAACTGTAAAATCCTCTATTTTTCACATCAAAATGGTTAATAGTAATATTTGAGTATACAAACAAATATGGTGACAGTCCGTTCCACAAGTTTTGGTCCAGGTCTAAAGTTGTGTTAACAAAAGTTAGTAGTTTTGCCGTTGGTGAAATGCACTTCAATGCAACCTTTGCATCATACGGAACTTTCACGAAATGATGAAGATATTTCTGGATTTTGCCATCTACCTCTACTTGTAAAGATGCTAGTATTTATAAATATTACCATGTATTACAATGATAAAACACTGATACACTGATACAAATTTTTTGTCACTTCATGGATGCAGATGAAAGTGTTTTGTAGCTATCCATTCTAGTAATAATACACATTTCTATAAGCTAGTTCATTAATGCAAAATCACAATAATTAATTGATATTATTATTCAACTAAATTATTGCAAAATATGACAATTGTAATCTATGCTGAGATTCATTGCACCTTTGGTATTGTACAGCTATATTTTCTAATCATTTCAAAGCAAAATGCTTAGTTATCAAAACTGATTTTTGTTCACAACATTCCATTTACCATATTGTGTCAGAAGGTATAAAATGTGGCCAAATTAGAAAATAGACTCAATACTCAGGCTATTTGTCTAAGAATAGGATTTTAAAATATGTAAGGTGTAAATCCATTCTACTACTTACGTAAATCTGTTGGAATAGCTGGAGAAGGAACTCTGTCTGTATCATGAGATTTCACATTCTGTTGTCTGTTGCTAGGATCTAATTGTTCTTGATAAACAGATGAATCTTGGTCGACATGGTGACGTGTTCGCTTAGTTTGAATCTGCTGACGGATCCATTCATTGAGCAGGTTTTTCAGTGTCTTGTTTTGTCCTAAATGAACTACTTCAGTTTCTTCTTTACTTCCTATACTGTTGTTCCTATTGAGTGACAAGTGACTTGGAGGAGTCTTCTTAATAGTCTTATTAGGTGTTGTATTTGGATCTAAAAATTCAGAGCATTATAATCGGAAGTTTCATTTTGATATAATCATGCAAGTCTGTCAGTCTGTCTGTCTGTCTGCTGCCTGTCTGTCTGTCTATTTGTCTGACTGTCTGATTATCTCTCAATCAGTCTGTCTGTTTGTTTGTCTGTCTATCTCTCCATCTGTCTACCCATCAGTCTGTCCATGCGCCTTTCTCTCTTTATGTGTCTGTTTGTCTTTCCCATTCTCTTAGTCTGCCTCTCTCTCTATTCATGTATATATTAATAGGAAATTAGTGAATGTTAAGCTTACTTAAATTACAGACATACTTACAGATGCAATATTGGAATTATTTAGTTGACTTATAAAGTGGAATTAAAAAATGGTGACATTTAAGCTGTTCCTAAATTGTAACATTAGCATCTTACTATTTAAGACCCAGTGTAGCTAATCAAGTTCCATTTTCAATAACTTCAACAATATTCTTTAATTGTCCATAAAAAATTTTAGGAATTTGTCGTAATAAATTTTGTTTTAACTCACTCAAATCAGATTGGAGAATTTGTAAAATGTTGCTTCCTTGAACGAACTTTTTGTGGATATTCTTCTCTAGAAATTTAGCACGAGCAGGTAGGTGTGTCCATTCATTCTCTTCTTTCCTGTTTTGTCCTAAACGAATTACTTTTTTTAGGAATTTTCTATCACTATCCTTTTTGTTAGGTGCCAAGTATGTTTGGGAAGAAAAGATTGAGTCTTGATGGACAAAATGACTTTTTGGTTTAATTTTTTGTTTGTCTTGTCCTAAGCGAATTTTATCTGGTAAGTATTTTCTGTTTGTAGGATTGTCTTTATTAAGTGATTGAAATTGATCAGACGTAGGAGAGTTAGAAGTAGCTTTGACATCAGAGAGAATATTTCCATTTACTATCTTAGTTACTAGTTTGTTAACTATATTTTTGGAGGATCCAAAAATATTAGAAATTTGTTGAGGATGAGGCAACTTTAGTGTATCCTTCCATTTTGTACCGTTTACTTTCAGCATGAAGGTTCCATAGGTTTGATTTACATCGTGTTTGAATTTCAGATATGAATTAAGTCCATCGTATTTGACGTGAAATATGGTATTTGAGGGGCCTACAGGCCTCCCGTTTACGTACCATTGAAGCAATTGCTCAGGAATGCCAGAGTATTGAGCTAATATAGTAGTGTAAATGGAATTGCCCAATCTTTCCTGAATTAAATCTGTTATGTTTACCTCGTGTTGGCCTGTAATCATGTAATACACGATACCTTAACTGAAGAATCTTGTAATAATGTACATTATTTAGAGAAGTATGCATCCATTACAAAAACATAGCTTAGTATTAATTAATTATGCAAACAGATTGTAGTGCTTCAGAACAAATGACGATCAAGATTACATAGTGAATAACAAAAGAGTATTTTATCTAAATAATTATAATTATAATATTAAAAGAGCTAATCAATTGAATTAGCTAATTATCAACAATTGACAAAATTTGCATTAGTTTTTCTCACTGTATCCTTTACTTTTCGAATTAAACAGAAGTATATAATTCAATACTATAATTTCATGATATACAAAGTAAACTGTTAAATAACTAATGCCTAATCAGCTATATCTTTTAGGCCATATGTAATAACCGTAAAATACTCAATCTAGTTGTAGTTTATTAGAATGATACCAATATGTCACACTCAGTTAAGAACCTTTGCTCTATGAGTGCTCTAGTGTAACTGAATGATAATACACTCACTTGTTGTGATTAATGTCCTTTGTAATGATTTTGAATGAATATTTGTTGCACAGCTGTAAAATCCTCTGTTCCTTGCATTAAAGTGGTCAATTGTAACATTCGCTGATATGAATAAGTAGGGTGAAAATCCGTTCAGAAAGTTTTGATCAAGATCTAGAGTTGTATTGATAAATGTTAATAATTCCACATTCTGTGACCTGCAAGTTAGGGAAACTTTAGCATTGTTGGGAACTTTGACTAAGTGCTTCAGATACTTTTGAGGGATCCCATTGACTTCTACTTCTAAATTGCCTGTTTCAAAAATGTTAAAAATAAACTTTGAACATATTAATTAAGACATTGGTTACAAGTTTATCAATATTGTTATTTTACGGCTTACAAATTATTAATGCTGTTGTTGCAGTTATTTGCATTTCATTTCAAGCTGTTGCTTTATGTTACAAGAAATACACAACGTTTGGACTCAGTTTTTTTTTTGTCTGTTGTTGTTTTATACGAGTATAGGTAGAGCTTCTCTTTAATTTCAAATCTCATTTAATAGGTAATTTAAATAATACTGATGGCAATTTTAGTTTAGTTGAGTTTATCTGATAATGCTATGTAGGATTAATCATAATTTTTTAGTAGTTAAAGGTATAAATACTATATTTACTTTTGGTTCAGAACTCTTGTCAGATTACTTTTACTTGATTCTTTAAAGAAATCAATTGGTCGTGATTTTTACAACTGACTGACTTATCATAGTTAGGTAATGATATCTTATGAAATTTACTTATTGTAAAATGTTATAATTAGTAAGCATAACAATACTATTTCTAACACACTCCATAATATAAAATTTTTCACAAAGTTATTTCATTCTAATGTTAATTACCCTCCAACATATGTAATGTTAGAGCATATCAAATAACCAAATGATTATTGCTTTATATTGACACATTTTTCTTACTGTGAAAACAAAAGCTACGTCCAAACACCCAAATCTCATTGCCAGAAGTAAGTGTGGCCAGCGCTAACCTATCACGCACAGTTCTCCCTTACAATGATGCCACTTGACACAACGCTGCTTTTGTATTGTTAATGACACAAATGGTGAGCAAGCAAGTATTCTATCCTCAGAACCATAAGAAGATTCTTTATTAAATTCTTCGAGTAGAGAGTTCACGATCTCAAGCCCTTAGAATGATTGTAGACTTCCTACTACCGGTTTTAGTGGAGCCCAACTATGGCAACACTCCAAGACAAAATATACTCTATTTAAAAAGATGCTCATAATGAAGTGTATTCCTCCATGTAGCATGTAGAAATTCACTGAAGTCTAACTGGACAAAAAATGCAAAAAATTTAGTCAAATATGCTGGGGCAAATTGTGAATTCCAGCATTGTATAAATTGAGCGAAGCCGTTAATTGCACTGGATGACATACCATTGTGTTGAGGTGAACTGACTAAGTCTTGGGACTCTTAAAGTCCTCTGATACCTGTTTCCTCATACATTACTTAGTGAGTTACAAAGATTAGGTACAAGTCACTTGAGTTTCTATCCAGTAACACTATGTGCCCTGACAAATTGCTAAATTCAAATCTAATAAAACTATTAAATACTTGTTATTGTCAATATCAATGCGTGATGAACAGACTATCACCAAACAGACTCGACCACTACTGTATAACACTTTCGGGTGCGCTGCGCAGTTACCAGTTACGGTTAACAACGAGCAGAGTTAGCGTAGCCACGCCCACATAAATGGATGCAGCGTAAAAGTACAAATAAGTAACAAAATAATCATCATTTTTTTTTGTTACGGCACTTTCACTTTTAGGATAAACGCTACAACTACCAATGACGCAAACTTTCAAGCTTTATGTGGGCGTGGCCACGCTAACTCTACGCATTGTAACCGTAACTGGTAACTGCGCAGCGCACCCGAAAGTGTTATACAGTAGTGGTCCGGTCTGTTTGGTGATAGTCTGTCCATCACGCATTCATATTGACAATAACAAGTAATTAATCGTTTTATTAGATTTGAACTTTGCTACTCAGAATTTTATGTTTTTGGAGTTCTTTTATTTTTTGCATTTCGACCCATTTTTGATATAGCGCCTCCTGAGAGTACTTTGTAGTCAGGTAAGCTAATATATTCTTGCTGCCCTCTGTAGTTCTACTTGTGCTGATGAAGAGTATGCCCAAGTGTTACAAATGAAGATACCACATGCAAGGCACACTCACACAAATGGTGAGCAAGCATTCTATCCTAAAATCCATAAGAAGATTCTTCATTAAATTCTTCGAGTAGAGAGTTTACGATCTCAAGCCCTTTGTAGACTTCCTACTTCTGGTTTTAGTGCAGCCAATTATCATTAATGGCAACACTCCAAGACAAAATATATTCTATTTAAAAAGACGCTCATGATGAAGTGTATTCCTCCATGTAGCATGCAGAAATTCACTGAAGTCTAACTGGACAAACAATTTAGTCAAATATTATGGGCGCAAATTGTGAATTCCAGCATTGTATAAATTGAGCGAAGACGTAAATTGCACTGGATGGCATTCCATTGTGTTGAGGAGAACTGACTAAGTCTTGGGGCTCTTAAAGTCCTCTGATACCTGTTTCCTCACACATTTCTTAGGGAGTTACAAGAATAGGTACAAGTCACTTGAGTTTCTATCAGTAACACTATGTGCCCTGACAAATTGCTAGTTCAAAATGTATAAGCTAAAAGAACATTATTAGGCGTAGCAAAGTTAAGAGATCAATAAATTTCATATTGCCAATTATTACAAATTAATTTATACTGTATTATATTTTATTTATGTACTTTAAAGTCGTTCATATCAATGTTACTTACCTACCACTGGATGCACCGTAAAAGTATAAATAAGTAACAAAATAATCATCATTTTAGTTACGGCACTTTCACATTTAGGATAAACGCTACAACTACCAATGACGCCAACATTCGAGCCTTTTATGTGGGCGTGGCCACGCTAACTCTGCTCGTTGTTAACCGTAACTGGTAACTGCGCAGCGCACCCGAAAGTGTTATACAGTAGTGGTCGAGTCTGTTTGGTGATAGTCTGTTTATCACGCATTGATATTGACAATAACAAGTATTTAATAGTTTTATTAGATTTGAACTTTGCTACTCAGAATTTTATGTTTTTGGAGATTTGTTGTTTTTTTGCATTTTGACCCATTCTTGATATAGCGCCTCCTGAGAGTACTTTGTAGTCAGGTAAGCTAATATATTCGTGCTTCCCTCTGTACTTCTGCTTGTGCTGAATAGTATGCCCAAGTGTTACAAATGAAGATTCTCTGAAACTACCACATGCAAGGCACACTCACTGGCAGTGAATGTGCCTTGCATGTTTAGTTTCCACTATAAAGACTACAATTAAATCTACATTTTTCATTGCACAAGCTATACTGATACCTAACTAAAAAAAAATTGGTATTTGGTCCAAGAAATAATTTTGTAATCACCAGCTGGTAAAACACCACCAGTATTATTAAAATTACTAACTAATTTAAAAACGCAATTTGGGATAGTTATAGCTAGCAATACATGAGGTTTTAGTAAGAATTAAAAAGTCAAATTCGTGGTTTAAATCAAGATATAATAGCACTACCGGCAAGTTATTTGATATTACCAGGTCTTAATTTTTAGCTATATAGTGGCTAATAGAGTATAGATCGTAACTACTTTTTGTTTTATCTTCTCTAGGATACGTTTGTTATTTTGGATCATTTAGTTTTACTAACTTAAGTGACTTTTATTTTTAATCTTAGCTACTGATCATGAAATCTTGCAAAATTTAGATTTAGTTTTAAGTGTTAAGTTAAATAACAATTAACCATTCCCAGACCACCAACAATGCTAAATAAATTAAAATATTTTTTGTACTATACTGTGATATTATTTTAATGTTAGCTACTTACCCTCCACCACGTGTAATGAAAAAGAATATATAAGTAACAAGATGATCATCATTTTGTTACGGCACATACAACTTAAAAGATAGACGCTACTACACTACCAATCACGAGGACTCTCAATGCCTATAATGTGGGTGTGGCCACGCTAAATTTCTGCGCGTTGTTAAGCCCAAGTGCGCATGTGGGAAAGGTTTATAGCAGTTACACGGGTTGTTTGTGGGTAGATAGTTTTGCTTTGTGCTAAGTAGTGTGCGGAGTTACAATTGAAGAAGGTTCTGCTGAGACTAGGGTGAGTGTCTCTTGCATATTTAGCTTCTCTTACGTGATTACATTTAACAATTTGCAAATGGACACCTAATAAGATTCACTCTCTTCCTGCTTTGGGTTAAATCACTTGGGCAATTTCGTCACTCATTAGTGTAAGGTGGCACATCAAGCGAAACAAAGCTGCTTATGTTGAAGCTGCGATCCACAGTTTAGCTGTGATTGTCAAGGCGTAAAAACGCTCACGAAACACAAACACTTTACATGGTCCTCAGTGTTAAAGTCTGGTATTTGTGTGAGGACAAATCCTATGGGGAGCTCAGGTTGGAGTTTATAAAGGAGAACCCCCCTCAGCTCATTTAACAGCTGATCAATAACACACTCGTGTAAAGTTCACGCCCTCACAACCAGTTCAAGCATGAAAGGTCTTCAAAAGTGGATGGCAGTTGGGATTAAATTTAAAAAAATTAACCGCAACATTAGGCGGCAATTAAATTCTTTACGACTCAGGTCACGTGGATTCTTCACTGATTGCATTCCGCCAGAACCTGGAAGTAGGGCGAGTGTCCACAGACCCTCTTTTTTCCCGAGCGAAGGGAGGGGCATGAGGGTCTGGCCCACCAGACTAACTAGAGAGTTCAATCACTGACGTCCTCACAGGCAAATTAGTATAATTTCCTATATCAATTAAGTTCAGTGTGACCACTCAAATTATGTGGGATTAAACAAACTATTACTCCAATCAAATAATAATAGTTTTGTAAATAAGTGCAATAAAATTTAAGTCGTCAATATTAGCTACAACAAAATTTTAAATATAATTTATTATTATATACTATTTATTACTTCAGTTGTTTCATTGTAACGTCACTTACCCTTTACCATGAATAGTGTAAAAGTATATATTATATAGAACAAAATGATCATTATTTCGTTACGCAACTTTTCACGCTAACACTACCAATCACTAGTTGGGCGGAGCCCGACCTCTTCTGAAGGGAGAGGTCGGGTAACAAGCCTATACCCGGGTTTGTTCTGCTGAGTCAGCTAATTTCCTTAGCATTTAACCACACTTCAATCTGATTGGACTGCAACGTACGTTGCAGCAGGGAACAAACCCGGGTATAGGCTTGTTACCCGACCTCTCCCCAGCAGAGGTCGGGTTCCGCCCAACTAACCAATCAACTGAACGCCATTATAGGTTAGGCGATACTTGAATTTGAATTAAGTGAAAATACACTTAAAGGATATATAAGATATTATTAAATACTAGCAAGTACCCGGCCACTATGTGGCGCTTGACGTATTGCAAAGTAAGAATGCAGTAGCACAAGTTATCCAGTTCAATTATCATTCTCTACCATAGTCTGGCGTAGCCGACCCTTTACCTCTTCTATATTGGGGAATGAGGGAGGAAAGGGTCTGGGGACAGTAGTACTAATGACCAGTTCTAGCGCCAGATTCTGGCGCTAACCACTAATTTTAAAAGTTTACCGCAGAGGTTTACTGGCCTCCAGTAGCGCGCGTCTGTGGCAATGTGAAGCATCCGGCTTGCACCAATAAAGCTAAACAAAAATACTGATCCAAAAATGAAAGCATAAAATTATCACATAAATATGTGCGCATGCGTGGTTTAAAAGATGCTGAGCTATAGTTGTTGTTCTGCAAAATGGAAGAATCCCAAAGATGCCCCTTTGCAGTAGATGTAGTTGCCTGCATAGGCTGTGGGTTAAATCTTTCCAAACTACCCAAGGACAGAAGGAGGATGCATGGATCTCACTCAAGTGACAATTCTAGTGAGAGAGTGTTAGAAGTTTGGAGAGAACTTACTGAAAGCGTAGAGAAGCAAGAGGCAGTAATGTGTCGCCACTGCTTTAGAAAGTATGAGAAATTAGCTAAGCTTTTGTCTGAAGTAAGAATGAGCTTGGAAAATTTGAAGGAAGCTAACAGAAGTTCAATTTCTGATCATCCTGGTACACCGAGCAGAAAAAGAAGCAATGAAAGTAATGTCATGGCAGCACGAAAATATAGAGTGGAAGTTCAAACTATTGATTCAAGTTCACCTCCAGTAGCTGTAAGTAGTATTCATGACTATTATGAATTAGTTAATTGTAAGCGGTGTAATGGAGCCTAATTAGAGGCCATAACTTTAATATGCAGTAAATCACCTCTAATGAAAATGTGATCTTTGCTCCTATGGTGGGTCAAATTGACCCACAAAATACTGTGGTCAAATTTCATTTTTTTACCCTAGCTACCAATTGTGCAACCAAGGCAACAAAGCTGTCATTGAACAGGAAATTATTCTGAAGTCTTTGCTAGCTCTATAGCTCCTTCTATTGTGAAGTTATCACTTTAGAAAGTGGAGCCTTGACTTCTAGTATGGCAACTAAGGCTGTATTCACCGCTAAAGAAGTTCACCTGCTTCTAGATGAGAGTTTAGCTGAGCTAGAGCAAGAATGTCTCAGTGAGGATGAACAGCAAGACAGTGAAGATGATCAGATATTGAATTAGTAACTGTGTGTATGTGTACATGTGTGAGCATGTGTGTGTGTTGCATCTTGAACTTATCTATTATGTTCAGACAAAATAATCTTGATTCTGGAATCAAGACCAATCAGCAGTTCCATATAATGTTAGTGGAACAGCTAACCAAGTCTCTTTTATTAGCTAGAGCAAATCCAGAATCTGGTGGTGGGAGGAGGCACATGTGCATTGGTGTTTGTTTTGAGAAGTTTCACATCCTTGTAACCATTTTTTCATCATTTTATTATTCCTAATGTTTGATTTATTTCTTGGTTGGTGTAAATGATAAAGCTTTTTCAATTGGAACCAATGAAGTCAATAGTTTGTTCTGAATCACAATTTTTTTTTTTTTATCTACCTCATTCTATGCCCAAGATACAACAAGAAGTATAGAGAAATGTTAGAGTGCAATAAAATTCTGATGTAATTAAAGTAGGTGTGGCCTTTTATAATAGTAGGTGTGGCCTGTTTAGACTATTAGAAACCTTCAATAGGGCAAGTGCAGCTTTACTTCAGAAGCATATGTATTTACTTGCCTGTACATATTTTTGTAAAATCAGCCTCCTGGTATTCAGTAGTCAATGAGTTAATTTGTGAACTTGTATTGTGATAATTTGAAAAAGCAAAAAATGTTTTTGATATTGGTAATCCGTATTTTAATCTCCTTGACTCACATAAAACCTGAATTAGCTGAGCGCAGAGTCGAACTCAGTGTGTATGTGCGTGTGTGTGTGTGGTGGTTGTGTGGTTGTGTCCCCGCCTTTCCCACTACCACACTTCATCTGGCTTTTTCTATTTTTTCAGCCTCCCACCAGCACATCACTTGCTATGAGGAAAGCTTGTGAGTTCCTAGCCGAGCTTTTTTGCACAGCTCACAGTGCCTGCTAGTGCAGGGTGGTATCAAAAGAATTTACTTTTTTAATTTGTGTGTGTAAATGTGTGTGTGTGTGTGTGTGTATGTGTGTGTGTGTGTGTGTGTGTGTGTGTGTGTGGTGTACTAGCCTTAGCTGGCTGATTTTACAGAAGCACTTCTGTTATCTATAAACATGGTGAATGAGTTAGTTACTTCAAAAGCGTGTTAATGTCTTAAATTCTGTTAAGCTTTTGACATGTCCAGCAAGTTTCCCACAGAGGTGCATAGCTAACCACTCCCCAATAGCTAACCACTTTCCATTACAAAGTCCTGCCTCTTGGCATTCATAGGTGTGGTGTGTGTATGTCTGTGTGTGTGCATGCTGTGTATGTGTGTGTGTGCATGCTGTGTATGTGTGTGTGCATGCTGTGTATGTGTGTGTGTGCATGCTGTGTATGTGTATGTGTGCATGCTGTGTATGTGTGTGTAGTTCCACCAATATGTGCACTAAATGGAGCAAAGAATATGAAATGTTATAAGTAGGTAATTAGTCCACATGGTGCAATTAGCTATGCTGATTAACATCCACATGGATGAGGAAAGAAAGTAAAGGTTGATGTATCTTATTACTTTACACGTATAAAATTATGACTAAAGCTGTTTGATTTTGTAGGTGGCTATTGGCAACAAATCAGGTATAAAGCAATATCAACTGCAAACACCGCACAGAAGACACATCAGCAAAGCAGCCGCAAGAGGGCATAAGAAAGGTGTTGCTGATCAGTGCTTTGCTGATCCCAGAATAAGGGAATACATTATGCAGAAAGTTGCACGTTTGATACATAGTGAGATGAAGATGTTGTGTTCAGTTGAAGTAAATTCAGTACTCCAGAGAGATTGTAATGCTATGAAGGAGTTCAAATGGAAAGTATTTATTTCAGAGATTGAATGCAATGCTCCACTGATGTATCAAATACTTATGGCATGTACAAAAACCAAGCAACCCCGGTCAAATCGGGTGGCAGCTATTGGTATGTGTTTTGCAATTTTGTTGAAATACAGGTATTGCCGAATGAATTTAGTTCACAAAATCATAGCATTGTTACTGTATGCAGGACATAGTGGCAAACAGGTAAGAAAAATGTTTTTATGATGATTCAAATTAATTATACTGTTCGGGTAGGTGTATGAGAGGTTGCAGAAATTAATATTCCTGTCAGTTTCTCACAAAACAACAATAAGGATGGTGAAGGACTTGGGAAAAGATTATGACAAGCCTGTCAGGGAATGGAGGGACTCACTGTTGCCATCTCTGCCTACTGATGTTGAAGCTGTAAGTGATGATAAAGTTTATACAAAGGAAGGGGACTAAAATAATATAGCTAGATAATTGGGAGAGATGCATAAGTCCCCCTTCCCCACTCCCTGGATATGACCTTGGCTGTAATTTTTAAAACCTTAATATTATCGTCAATATGTAGGAAACACAAGGAGAACAGGGAGAAGAATTTGACAGTGCAGCATTTTGCATCTTTGATTCTTCTGAATCGGGCACTGAATCAGACACTGAATCAGAGTCTGAGTCTGAAGAAGAAATGTCTGAGCAAGAAGAGAATGATATTAACACAGATGAAATGTTCTCTTCTAGTGATGAGAGCTGCACATCAGATGATTTTGCTCTTGATAACATGACTGAGGATTCTCTTGTATCTCAAGAATTGCAGATTGCAAGACCACCAGAAGTATTGGAAAGATCTCTTCTAATACAAAAAGAATACAGCAAGCCAGCATGGAACGGGTTTCGTTTGTGTGGGGACAATTTAGATAAAAATGTTCGAAGACGTCACATGCGTTCAGACAGACAGACTGAGTCGCTGCACTATTTCTACTCGTATGGTGTCCTAAACAGAATAGATTTTAGTGCTCTATCTGATGTTAGAATTGATAATTCATGTTTAGATGTTAGATCAGTTGCTAAGTCATTGTTGCCGACACCACATGACGACCAATCCTTGAAGGCCAACATTTCCATACTGATATCCAGGATACTATGCACTCATCTTCCTTATTTTGGAATGACTTTTGATGGTCTTGTTGATTGGCATATTAAGCATTGTTATTACAACGAAATGAGCAGCAAATCAGAAGTGGTAAGCTTTATTCATACTAGCTTTACATGAGTGTGTGCAGAGACATCAGTTAATTATGTGTTGTTGTGTCAGGATATTGTTTAAGTGTTAAATTCCAAAAAGCGTGTGTATTAAATGTATGTATGTATAATGTATGTATGTATGTATGTATGTATGTATGTATGTATGTATGTATGTATGTATATGTATGTATGCATGCACGCACGTACATACGTATGTATGTATGTATATATATGCATGTATGTATGTACTACAGATTCCTCTTGGTGTCCTATTAAAAAATGAAGCAAAAGGAGGAGATATGGTAGATATAATGGCTCATTTACACCAGTTTGTTCCGTCTGTCTCATGGACTGAAGAAGTAGCTGTTGGCGAGGCTGACAGAGTAGAAGTGGTGAATGAAAGGATGCACAAAGTAATTATTGGTGGAGATCAGATGACTGCAGCTAGAGCCAAGTCAGCTATAAAGGCTAAACTTAATGGTGAAACACCATCAAAGCGGCTAGAAGGTCTCATTCCTACTTTGGAGGATTGGCATACAAAGGCAAATTTATTGGGGGTAAGATAAGTAAACAGAACGTATAGATAGTAGATGAGATTAATATTATCTTTTTCTGTATAGGTTCTCTGGAAGTACTATTATTCGGCCAAGTCAGTCACTGAACATGGGACACTTTATCAACTTCGAAACACTATTAATCGCAGTAATGTGGTCAAAGTGCCGATTGAGAGTTTTGACGCATGTGATGATTTTATCGTTTTGGTTGTAGAGTGTCTTATAGTTGCTGCTGCCATGAAAATGCTGGGTATGTCAGAAATGCATGAAATTCCAACTACAAATTATGCTCCCAAAGGTACAGATACTTGGATGGAGCCTGAATGTGAGAGAGGGAAAGTCTTAAATCATATTATAGATGATTTCATGAAGACATTTTTCTCATTTACGTACAACTCTTCTGCATCGGACCCTCAAAGCTCTTCTTCTCGTCAAGATGACAGGATTTACTTGTATGCGAAGCAAGCATTGAGTTTTGGATTGTTTTATCTGGAATTCCGAGATGCCATCAAGGAAGGAGATGGTGATCGAGTTTTGCGTTGCTACAGGTATATGCTGCCTATTTTTCAAAACTCGGGAAGAAAAAACTATGCAAACGAGACCCTAAATTTTCTTCTCAACTATGATTATATTTTATCTAAGCGCCAAGCAATGGAATTTATATGGACAAGATTCATTAACGTACATGGTTGTCCTGGGAAAAACATTCCCAATGATCTTCATTGTGAGCACCAGATACGTATTTGTAAATCAGCTGTTAAGAGCCTTGGTGTAAATCAGCTGTTAAGAGCCTTGGTGCAAACAAGACACCCCAGTGCATTCAGCGAGTAGCAGAGGCCCTTGGAACAATATCAGCAGTAATGGACACTTTTGATGCAGACAACAAAATTTCAGATAGTGGTTCTTCTGCTCACAATGTGCCGAACTCAAGAGCTGACATGAACATTATTCTAAAAGAGTTACAAGAAATGTCTATTTTCACTGAAATTACTGGCAGGTATTACCCATCTTTCCCCAATCCAAGGAATATTCTGCATGCGAAACCTTCAGCTGTGATTATTGATTGGATCCAGGGACATGTAAAATTTTAATGTAATTAATGAATTGACAATATTACAAATACACAAATGATTTTTGATTATCAAAACAAGATCCACATTGACAAACACGCTTACAAACATCACAACACATGCACTTGTAATCAGTTTGAAATGGTTTGTAATTGTCTATATTTTGAAATAATAAGTTTCGTCTGCAAATAGTGCTATTATTCTCGTATTGTAGCATTGATTTCTCGCACACAAATTTCCCTCCTCGCTTGTGGCTTAAGAGTAAAGCTAACGAGTGCTTTCCATCTCTTCCACCCCTACCAGTTTCTTGAATATAGGCATCTATGTCTTCGGGTGACCCCAAATGAATTACTTGCCTTACATCGCGACAATCGACTCCTAACCCAAATGAAATAGTTGCACACACTATACGTAGCTGGGATTCTGATCCAAATGATTTGATGATCTGGTTCTTTACCTCCAAGTCAGTGCATCCGCAAAACATTTCCACCAATCTGAATTTTGATAGGTCAGGAGCTCCAGTGGGGTATGTGAACTTCTCTTTTAGCCCATGCTTAAAATACATGTATAGACTACTACAATCATCATACCTTTGGCAGTAAATAATTGTTCTAGGTGCTCTTACTCCATCCGTACGTAACCGATCGAGTAAGGGTGCGAAAGTGTCTATGTTATTAAATTTACTTACGGCATACACAATATTGTTCTTGCAAGGTGACATTACAATAACAATAGGATTCTGTAGGCCAAGTATTTCAGACACGCTGGTACGAACTGTAGTAGTTGCTGTAGCAGTCAAGGCCAAAAGGTTGACAGACTCAGGCAAAATACTTCTGACTTCACCTATATGGGTCAGGATTGGTCTAAATGTTTCTCCCCTGCAATTATCAACAGCCAACATAAAATATACATCTTCTTGCATAGTTTTAATGTATAACTGGCTTGCATTTTTAGAAAAACCTATTGTAAACAACTTACCATCTTAACAGTATGTGCTTCATCAATAATCATTCCCTTCACTCTTTGTCTATAGTCATCTCTCTGCAAAAGTTTCCGCCACTTTTTCCCCCATTCCCCAATATAGAAGAGGTAAAGGGTCGGCTACGCCAGACTATCTCTACCATTGGTTAAGGTTACATAAGTTTCCCTCTCCTGCTCTCGTTTTTCTGAACTATCTGAGCTTTTCTTCTATCCCACCATTCCTATCTTCAGCTCTTAATTTTTAGTCATGGCGCCCCCTTTTCCTTTGTCTATCTCTCCTGCATTTCTGTCCGACTTTGAGAAACTTTTGTCTTCTATTCCCGTATTCTATGATTTTTAATGATATTCATTCGAAGGCACGTGTTCTGGTGAAAATCTGGTTTTTAGTTTTTATGGCTTCAACCAAAGGAGAGTTACATCCATAAATACACTAGTAATCCCTTGAAGACCACAGTTGCTTCCTTAGGGGGCCATTTCCTGGAAACAGTGTTTTGTTCAATATCACTGGTAAGATAAGTAGTTTAATACTTGTACTTTAAAATAACCACAATAACTTTCGTGTCCAATGTTCCTCTTCTCTGTAATTATACACTCAAATTTAATCAAAAATAATAATAAAAATTCAATCCGATAAATTGTGAACAAAATGAATTTCATAATAATAATAATACACTTCAGGAAATTAAATAAGGCTAATTTTCTTTTCTTTCATAGCCTTCTGCTTCATCCTGTCTAAAGTCAGTCACTCCATTTGTCCTGACTGCCAGTCAAGTCTATCCAACCCTTTCCTTCTGTCAACTGAGGCATATATTTGGTCGATCAGTCTCTTTCCATCGGATCTGGCATCTATTTTGTGGTATGGTATGTGCATTGAAATATGGCACAAAGTAATGTACATGATGGTAAATGTGGTCCATGCCATTTAAAGCGTCCGAACTTTTTGAACATGTGGTAAGGGACTCCAATCAAAGGGGGAGGAGTTACAGATGCAAATAAACACTTTGTTGGGGTTGTTTGGGGCCAGAAAGAGGAATTTCCAAGTTTCAGAGCTGTAGCTACATCCATTCCAGTGATAAGGCCTATACGATTGCCATTTTCTGGAAACCATGCAAAGAGCATGCAAAGTATTATTGCGCCTGGAAACAATGCAGAGTATAATATTATTGAGCCCGGTGAAATTAATAAATGACTTGGTCATTGTGGCAGTGATTTAGGGATGTAGAATCAGGCAATGACAAATTCTGCAGTGTGACCTTCTTGTTCCCGTACTTTTTATAGCAACCCTAAATCCACTCTTTTAAAATATTTTTAAATGTTTTTCTTTTTTTTACTAGTTTCCATGCTTTTTTTGTTTTGTTTTGTTGGTGTTGTTATTGTTTTATTGCAGGGATTAGACACCAGTCTTGAACTCTACAGATAAGACTAGAACAGATTAATAGCATAAACAATTTGCAAGCACTGTTCGGATTTCCAACACAATCTCTAAATTCTCCAGAAGCAAATTGATTTCCATCTTAATTCACTTATCTCATTACTCACATCTTAGTTTTGCTACCTCATTACTTACGCATGGTATTGTCATTCCAAGTGGCACTGTGACTAACCACACCCAGTGCCCGATTTTAATAATCATAGTAATCATAGAATTGGAAATAAGGTATTTTAGCTAACCTTACTGTATACTTAATACATCTAACATGTATGTAGCTAAAATCCATTGGAGCTGTTCCAGAAA
>WLWD01005749.1_pt1 | contig 92878 bp, 57 predicted proteins | sample 6712731 | NCBI WGS metagenome assembly WLWD01 (sample SAMN12718690, study PRJNA576275) | sponge metagenome | isolation source: marine sponge | host: Mycale hentscheli | place: New Zealand: South Island, Marlborough, Capsize Point | collected 2014-11-01
CGCTCATGATGACACTAACATTGCACTGGACCACAACCTCCACCTATTTTTTAACCTATGGCACATATCTAAATACAAATTGCATAACAATCAGTTCAGACACAAGAAAAATGGTATATAGAGAGACTGCAGTTGCTGTGCAATTAAATTGATACTTGCTTGGGATCATGCTATGGCTCCACCTTATGTAGGAGGAGCCCATGGTCACCATGTAATAAGTATTGTTAGTGTGATAAAGGAAGAACATGTTCTACTATGTAAGGACATGTTTAATCCCCAAGGTCTTGGATTTCGCGCCTCATGCATATTAAATATGCATGATATATTATTATGCATGCATAATGCATGCATTACTGATTATTTGGGGATCCATTGCACACCCTGCAGTATGACACTAATTGCTCAGCGACCAAGGCCTCCACCTGTGACCTGCACCATCTGCACACCTCCGCAGGACCATTCCCTACGATCTGGGCCAAACTGACTTTTGAGAAATAAGTTGCTACTGTATCTAAAAACTACGGACAGAGTGCACTAGACACTGGTCTATGAATCTGAATTGAGATGGTTTGATCTGTATGCATACATGCATGTAGCATAGCCAAGTGTGTAAGCATTGTTTAGAATAACTAAGGAACAACAACACTGCTGTGATTGCATGTCATTGATCAAAATATCACAATAACACCACCACCTGTCCCCAGTAATGAGGTGTATTCTGCTGCTATCGCCCTCCGTATCCCAGATAAATGTCCATTTGCAGCAGAATAATAAGCAGACAGGACTATTAGGTTCAACACTACCAGCTGATCATACGACTTCCTTTATTTTTTTCAATTCATTTAATACAGACATGCAATAATCACAATCCAACAAAAGATAATCAACAGTAAAATAATCACAAAAAGAAAAAAACAAAGACGTAATGTTCGATAGACATGTCGTACAAATGTCACTTGTACTTAGAGATAGTCTTCATTTACTTCTTGAAATCACTTCATTGTAATCGTTACAGCCTGACAAAAAGAGAAAACATTAATAAAATGCAACAAAAACATATATCCCAGTTACATACCTGTAGCTCTTATGAACAAGACAGTGGTGCTTCACATGGCTGTGTTCAAACATCTAGCATAGTACATCCTCCAACACGTGCTCATAGTTCCTCAACTCCACCAATTAGTGTCCATCTAAGAACATGCACACACATCCAAATACAAATTTGTAAATCTCTTGTTGCCGTTAAGCGGTCATGCACACCTGGCAGACCCAGGATGCCTGTGCACTAAGCAGGCACTGTGAGCCATGCAAGCAAAGCTCCTGGAGCCAGGCTAGGAACTCGCAGGAGAATAGGCCTTTCCTCACAGCAAGTGGCGTGGCCACCCAAAGACCCCTGGACCATTGCTGTTTCATGAGAAAGGCCTTGAATTTGCACCCCAGCAAATGCCAGGTACCCAATCACAGCTGGGTGGACTGGCAGGAGGCATATGGAAAACCAAATGGAAAATTGCCAGAGTGGGGCTTGAACTTGGCCCTGAGCCAAGGACACAACCACACACACACACACACACAAGTAAGTGGGTTCAATGCAGGATATAACTAGCACTAGTTTCCCATTCATATTTTCCAAGCCACCGACCCAGCCTTCTCCTTAACCAAAAGTGACAGAACTAAAAAAAAAATCAACATAAAATATGAACATAAAAGTATCACACTTGGGTTTTTGGCTAAAAGCACATTACTGCCGTATTTAGATATGACTTTTAGAATTCAGGAAAATGCCAATTATCTATGGAGACTCAGTGTAAGCATTCAAAACCTTTTCCTTATCCTGCTGGTAGTATTATCTCTACCACTTACAAGCCCAAAAATTAGTTATAGATGCAATTCTTTCAACCCTTCCCACTATCTTAATCTATAGCCACTTTCTCTGCTTAAGTTCACAGCCACTCCTCAGTGGTTACTGCCAATTTCTACAAGACTGCAAGCAGTGGACGTTATTGGGAGGAAGAGAGAGGAGGAGATTTGAATCAGAACTATGTTCTAATTATATCACATATTTCCCAGCATAGGGGTAGGTAAAGGCGGGGTTTCATAGAGACTATGGCAATGTTGGGATTCCCTCCCCCCACCCCCATCCCATTTCGTTCACCCTCCATACTTTTTCCCTGACAAAACATTTTAAGAAAAAAATTAAAAAGATATATGAAAAACCACAGTTTTACTGTACTGTTAGTTCGTTTAAAATGTAAAATACTTCTTTTATAAAGTTGAGGTGCATAATTCATAATAGTTTGTCCTGTTTTCATGTCTGACTTCAATATTATCATTTGGCTAAATTAACTCTACAAAATCCCCCCCCTACCCACACCTGTATAAATCACCTGAGACAAAACCTACCTAAAAATTGTAAATGATGCTTCCAGGTGAGCGGTTTTCCTCCGATGTCTCATGTAAGTTTGCAACGTTTCTTTTATTGCTCTCGTAGTGCAGCCACGCCCTTTTCTCCCCAGCAAAGACCCTTTACCAATAATTGTCCGTGATGCTTGTATGGTATAAATTCTCCAGTTTTCGCGTATTTTGTGCGCGGTGGTGTGAGTGTTGTACGAGGCAGATGATAATGGTGAAGGTCAGGTTCGACGGAGCCCCCCAGAAGAGAGATGTGATTGAGATGAAGTAATTTTTTAGTGGTAGTGATTTAGTGTGGGTGAACTATCATAATTTGTGGTGACGGTGTGCGCTATTTGTATAATGTTTGAGTTTGACTTCGGATAGCTGCAACTTTTTAATGACCAGTGAAAGAAAGTATTGATTGAAAATTGTATTAGTATCTTACAGCAGTAAAGAGAAGCCTCAGCATCATAGATGCAGCCCCCAGAATATATGCTGAATAAATCTGCTGGGATATTGGTTCAAAAATTTGGCAGTCATTATGTAGTAGTAGACAGTAGCTAGCTACTTCTAAATTGTGAATGCATATTTTATTTTAGCACACATTCATATTTACTCAAGTCAGGAGTGTTTGATGACCTTTTATGCATGCAGGCACATGTTTGGGCTATATTTAGAATCAGGAGTCTAACACATCTTGAGGTTACTTTTATTAACTTCTTTTTCCCATCTCTATTTTTCAGGCTGTTGGGAGTTCCACCATGCTATCTGCAGCATTGATGGAGCTAAGAGGACACTGGAGCTTATGAATATAGAAGTCTGAATAGGTCTGACTTTACTCCTCTACAGTGCACCTCCACTGGACAGCTGACACTGTGGAATAGCCCTCAAATGATTCTAGTAACGGCAGATACATGCTGCACTTCTATATTAACGGTGAGATTCCGTTTTTCTAGTTAGCAGAGTACCTCCACACACTTTGTGCTTGGATTTTGTAGCTGATATTTGAATTATAAGAGAATGCACAAAGGTTGCATGATGATCACTTATAATGTTAGAGTGGAGAGGCTAATATTCATTAGTGACCATTGGTTGGAAAACTGTGCATCATGTGGCACAAAAAATTGAGAGTTCGTTAGTATAACATGTCTATTGACAAGACACCCTATACCAATATATTGAAATGTCACCTCTTTTAGGATTGGTGACCTTTACCAAATACCATGATGGCTAGACTCCTTGTGAGATATGTAGGATTAGCCTAGTAACTATGATACACCTTTAATAGTGCCTACCACAGGACTGTCAACTCTCTCACTCCAACAATAACTGTTTAAATACTTTATGCTTGTCAGATACCTAACGTGTGATTGCTGACTAAATGTGAGTCCTGGTGAATGGGCCTGTTAATTGGAATTAGGGACCCTTTACCAAGTTCTAGACTGTGGGTTACTGTATTTGACATACTTTACGGTTGACCAAATGCCTGTGACACAACCTCAATATTTTCCAAGGTTTTAGGAATTCTTTACTAAATATTCAAGGCACCCTTTACCATGAAATTGGTTGATGTAGGATCGGTAACCCTTTACCAAGTACTTGTATTACCTTATTGTGACAACACACCCTTTACCATTTATTTGGTTGACCAGGTTCAAGTACCTGTTTAGATGAGGAACCCTTTACCATATATCTGATTTACGTTGTTGTGACAAGACATTCCTTACCGAGCAGATGTGTTCTAGAATATTCATAGGGAGTGCTTACCTAAACATTACTATTTTTAAATTGCCATATATTATTGATAACGTTATTATCTGTATTAAATTAGAATGATGTGGGTGTGGGCTTGATTAGGTCTGGATTACTCGCTCCCTTCTCTCGCTCGCACCTGGAGACAGCAAAGTAGTTGCTGCCACCAGAGTGTATGCCTCCTGCTGACTACCCGGCGAACCATACCCGCCCGAAGGAATAGGTCACAGCGAATTGAGATGACATAGAACTAACTCGAACCACGAGACACACAACTTAAATACTAACACAAACTCCCGCCTACTGTTCACACAAAATGCTGCAATGTTCTGGTCTTGTGATCGTACAATCCTTGCTAACACACATACACACGCTACCGCTACCTACTGCACATGACCATAAAACTCAACAAAAATACTTCTGACTACAAAACTTAACATTGATAAAGATCTCATGTGGGCAGGCCCACAGTGGGGTAGGGGCAAATTTCTAGTAACTTACGGCTATCCAATTTAGCGTAAATTCTATAATTGTGGAGCTAGATTAACAGCAGTAATTTGTTGTAAGCTATAGTTTGATTGATTGAATGAAATAAGCGGCTTGATAGACAGTGTAGGCAACAATTGGCAGCCTATACTATCATATAGCACTTGTATACAGTTCTGTTTCTGATCCCACTAAAGATCCCTATAAAATGACTTCAGTGAACCTTTACTTAATAAAGTTTTCTGATTCCACTTGGTGAAGTCTGTGTTATATACACTTTATAGACTAAAGGTTTGTATTATAGGCACTTAGGTAAACAATTTCTGATCCTGTGGGACCTTGGAAAGATCTGCATCGTAGACATTTCATGTAGGTAAAGGGTCACAGGGACATCTTTAAGTCTGTAGCATGGGCACTTTGTATTGGTAAAGGGTCACAGGCACTCTATAAAGGTCTGTATTATAGACACTTCATGTTGGTAAAGGGTCACAGGCACTTCATAAAGGTCTGTATTATAGACACTTCATGTTGGTAAAAGGTCACAGGCAGCCTATACAATCATATAGCACTTGTATACAGTTCTGTTTCTGATCCCACTGAAGGTCCCTATAAAATGACTTCAGTGAACCTTTACTTAATAAAGTTTTTTGATTCCACTTGGTAAAGTCTGTGTTATATACACTTTATAGACTTGGACTATTTTTAAAAAGGTTTGTATTATAGGCACTTAGGTAAACAATTTCTGATCCTGTAGGACCTTGGAAAGATCTGTATCATAGACATTTCATGTAGGTAAAGGGTCATCTTTAAGGTCTGTAGCATGGGCACTTTGTATTGGTAAAGGGCGACAGGCACTTTATAAAGTCTGTATTATAGATACTTCATGTTGGTATAGAGTCACAGGCACTTCATAAAGGTCTGTATTATAGATACTTCATGTTGGTAAAGGGTCATAGGCACTTCATAAAGGTCTGTATCATGTTTGTATTGGTAAAGGGTCACAGGCACTTTATAAAGGTCTGTGTTATAGACACTTCATGTTGGTAAAGGGTCACAGGCACTTCATAAAGGTCTGTATCATGGGCACTTCTTATTGGTAAAGGATCCTTGCTTAAGCTATATTTGAAAATTATTTGATCGTCATAGTGTGAGTGTATGGTGGGGAGGAGAGAGAAATATTTTAGTTTGTTCTTAGCTATTACATGAAGTGTGCAGTAAGACTGGTAGGGAACTGAACAGTCAGTTTGTACACAAGTGGGTATCAATACAAAAGACACTTAGTAGAATGTTTCCAATCATATAGTGTTGATATGATACTAATAGGTTAAATGAAAGTGTGGATGAACTTCATAAAGACTTCAAGAGAAAGTGTGGGACATGACTTGAGTGTCAAATTATGTCCATGGAATAATAAACGAAGTTGGGTCCTTATTGTCTTCTAAACATTACTATTGTGTTGTTGTCGTCATTTTTAAACAAGTACAATATATGTTTTATTTAAATTTACTTTTGAAAAAAGTATGACATGCTGAGATTTGGGCAAGGGTATGGAATATCCGAAGTCAATTACCATTATGTTTTGTTGTTTTTTGTTTATTGTTGCTGTTTGTAGATCACAGCTGACATGAGTGATGAACAGTTCAAATCATCCTGGCTGTATGAAGAAGTCGTGAGCATCTTCATTCATTCATGAACAGTTAATTCTTCACCTATCACACAGATACAATGTCACATCACGGACTAATATTTATTGCATTTGCTGATTACTGGAATAAATTTTACACACTAAAATATATGGCTATAAAGTGAGGATTGTAGAACACCATTTGGAGTGTTGTAGTAGCTAGTTTAAGGGAGTATCACAACACTCCATTGGTAGAGTATCAATAACACCATATTTGGTGCATTATGAGCCCTAATAGGGGTGTAATAGAACTTGGACATGGGCGTATCACAACACCCCATTTGGTATAATGAAGGGTGTACAGGGGTGTAACTGAACACTTCCTCTAGGTGAAATGGAAACACCCTATGCGGAGTAGTACAGCCAGTGTTACCTGGACACCCCAAAATGGGATTCCCATACACCCCATTTTTAACAGTGTATGGCTCTTGCTACCCTACTAGTATTCTATGGAGGAGGAGGATTGGCCGGTATAGTGGGAGCGTTGTTTATTATTTACACTGTCTACGTGGCCTACCTCCATTGGAAATATTCCCATATACCATCTCCAAAGAGGTCAAGGTAATTAATTCTTGGATAGGCGTAGATATAGAAATGTAGCTATTATGATATTGATGTGCAATGAGCTATAATAGATATGTGAACTTTAGTTTCTATAGTGGTCATCTGCCAGATCTATGGAGATTACAGAAAGAAATTGATCCAGAAGTGTCCTTAACTGTGGCAGTGGATTTTTGGTATGTGTGTCAAGTAAGCTGTCTTGAAATTTTTATCCTTTTATTGCTGGTGATACTTGGTCACATTGATGCTTGGCTAACCATAGGAAAACTACATTGGATGATTAAAAATATTATTTTAATATTATTCAGCAATAGGGGGATTGCATGATGACATCACATTATTTTCGACCACGCCTACTTATGGTATCAATGCAAGGGTGGTATCATTGAAAATGTATTGCTTATAGCGGTAGCTAGCTAAACTTCAAGCCATAACTTTTGCTGTATGACAAGCTGAGCTATCTAATTACAGGAATGAATACTTTACAAAATTTCCAACATGCTGGTAGTAAATTAGAGCATTTTTGGGTTGATAGTGGAAAATGGAGTGTGGATGTGTAAGCGATTTTAGCGATGTGTTTGAGCCAACCGCTAGTTCTTCTCAGAACTCGTTGACAGGCGACCTCACTGCTAGTTCTTCTCAGAACTCATTGACAGGCAGTGTGGTTGCTGGTTCTTCTCAGAACCCAATAACAGGTGGCTGTGGGAAGGACCAAAGCAGTAAGAGGAGGTTATACTCAGGGCCGTAGGAACCGCAACGGCCACGACGGCCATGGCCGTTTAGGTTTTACTCCTGGGTGGGTGTGGCTAATGAAACGTGCGCATGCGCATTAATAGTACCGTCTTTTTTAAAGTAAGGCTACTTCGCGTTCTTAGTCGGGTAGTGTACCAGATCTTCCTGATCGTCCTACACAGCCCACCAACTCTGTCTTCCCCCGGAGATCCTTCGGCAAGACAAACGTTGTCCACCGCTTATTATTATTATTCTTGTTAGCCCAGCTACGAATGCAGGGAGTGAAAGAAGTGCTTCAGGATTACGTAGAATATAGACACACTTGCGGTCAACAATGAGTCGACAACGACTCAACAGTTTGATGATTCTTCATGTACATAAAGACAGTACAGATGAAATTGATCTCAAATCATGTCTTAATGATTTTGTTGCTGGTAGTGAACACAGAAATAGCATATTTTGGACAATTTTAAGTATTTTTTTATTGAATTACTTTAATTATGTCTATTCTTCATTTCTGTCTCCTCCAGGATCATAAATTCTATAGAATATAGATGATAGTACAGAGTAAATACATGAAAACAGAACTGACATACAACACAGGGGGATGTCTAGTTGTTTTTTAAAATAATACTTAGGAGCAGTTGCGAAAAAAAATAATTAGGGTGTATCCTAAATGGGTGTGGTTAATACTGGTGGGTGTGGTTTATTTGGCCGTACAGGTTCAAATTTGCTTCCTACGGCCCTGATACTTGCTGTGTTCCTGGTGTTGTGATGGCTGTCCCCGTGTTACTTGAGAGACAACTGCCACCAGAGGTATTCTCGACGGAATTGGACTTGGAGGGGTTGTGGTTGAGGGCCGCCCGCATCTCTCTAATCCAGGACCGACGGCTCAGTAATTCACCTTGAGGCTGTTTAATCAAGTTTTATTTTGATTAAAAACCGGCTTATGAATTACAGAACTAAAGACTGACTGATGGGGTGAGCAGACTGGCCAGTATATATAGAGAACCAGCCAACACACCCACATCCTGGGTGAGCATGGTACAGGATGAATGCTGGCTGAATTTGATTGGTTGAAATTATCATGTAGGGTGACCATAAATGGTAAAGCTTGGGTGCATAAGTGTGAAAAGGTGTAAATGGAATAATTAGGTAAAACACGAGATGAACGATCGATAAATAAAAGAAAAATACACATATCAGTATTACAACAAACAAAGGAAAAATAACCGGGTATGGTTCATTCTGGCCTGGCTTGTGTGGCTGGAGATTAAATATCAGTGGTCTCCACCACACCTGGCTGTTACAACAATAAGAAGAGCAAGAACTTATCTTTCCACAAATTTCCTAAGGATAAGGTAATTAGAATGAAGTGGATAAATTCCATTAAGAGAAAATATTGTGTTCCTACTGAACATCATAGAGTCTGTTCTCAGCACTTTTGGGTGGTAAAAAAAGAGCCTTAACTGATGTTCCTGTTGACTTCCCTCTTCTTCCTTGTCCTAAAGTAAGAAAATAACCAAAATTTCGTGAATATGTTCCTCCACCACCTAAAAGAATAAGAAAAGATGACAGTTTGACTAAGGTGCAAAAGCCGAAACCATTAACTGATGATTTGGTTGAGGAAATATCTTGTGTATGTGAAATAGTTAAAGAGCTGGATAAGGAAAGGGGATCTCTATTGCTGCAAGTAGAGAAATTAAAATTTGGTTTACAGCGGTTTGCGGGAAATGATCATGATATTCGGTTCTATTCTGGATTTCCTAACTACAGTTCCTTTAAATGTTTCTATGAGTTCCTCCTTCCAGCTGCTAGAGAATTCAATTATTGGGGATCCGACAACAAAAGTAGCAGAGATATGGAAAAGAAACACGGTCCTAGTCACAATTATTGCCAATAGATGAATTGTTTTTGGTTTTGTACAAACTCAGATGTGATGTCCTGGATAAAGACATAGCGGACAGATTTGAGATCAGTTCAAGTACGGTAACTCGAACATTGACAACCTGGATAAATTTTTATACCACGTATTTAAAAGGTTGCCTAGTTGACCATCTGCTAAGTTTATTAAGGAAAACATGCCTGCTTGCTTCAAAGATCACTATCCTACTACCTGGGTGATATTTGATTGCACGGAACTTTTTATATAAGTGCCATCTTCATTTCGGGCTCAATCAGAAACCTATTCTACTTGTAAGAGCCACAACACCGCAAAGGGTTTGATTGGCATTATTCCGAATGGTTTCGTTTCATATATTTCAAGTCTCTATGGTGGCCATATTTCTGATAAAAGAATTACGGAGTTGTGTGGAATTATTGATTTATTAGACCCAGGTGACATGGACAGAGGCTTTGACATGCAGCACATTTTAGCTGCTAAAAATATTGAATTAAATATACCTCCATTTATGCAAGTAAAATAAACAGTTGTCTCTTGAAGAATAATTGGAAATTAGGATTCATGTTGAAAGAGCTATTGAGCGTATAAAGAATTATCGAATTCTGCAAGGTGTTATGTCCAATACTATACATGCACAGTTAGACCAAGTATGGTTCATATGTTGCAGTTAGACTAATTTTCTCCCACCCCTTGTTAATTAAATTTGTTATTCTTTTTAATTTTGTTATTAAAATTAAAAATATTACTAGCAAATATTTGGCATGTAAATATTATGTATGTTTTTCAATAAGTTTGGGCATAACAAAGGTGTCATAAAAGTCTTTTAACTTGGGTTCAATTTCTGCCCAGAATCCTCCATTAAAGTCGACTCTTTCTATTGATAGACTTATATTGGTGTACACCACAAAATCGCACCACTTTCTCTCACAAATTGCCATTTGTCCTCGAATTTGGTAATAGTAATTGTGTTTTCTTTTTAGAACTGATCTTCCATCTTGTAATTCACAGCAAAAGGACGATTCCTTTGAAGCTTCCTGTGGACTGACGTCTTTATGTTCACATGGACATTTTATTTCCACCAGTCCATGGGGATCAGATGATACAGGATCATATATATTTCCATCAGAACTAGCACTGAGATGTACATACTTTGTATTAATTACAAGACCTGAAGTTGACACTGTCAGATCTGAAATGACCTGCATCATGCATTTTTCGTTTGTATGCATTTACTGCTTTTTCTTCATTATCTTTGCCCCATTTACAGGATTTTGGTATTGAGCAATACATTTTTTGATTGATTATACTGCTCACCAGTCTATCTGAAAGAGTGGTGGCCCGTCTCTTGCACACTCTACAAAACATAGAAGAAGTTATTCGTAGAGTTCGTTCCTGATACCATACTGCATAATTAGCCTGTCCTCTCGTTGCTCTTTCAATATCTGCATCCTTCTCTAAATTAACGTCTAACATCATGCGAACTATTTCTTCCGGTGATGATTGGTCAGAATCAGCCATACAACATTGAGTTTCTTCTGCCATAGTGGGAACTAAAACTTCTGGTAGAGGTTCATAATTATTACTACCCATTATTGCTTTAAATAAATCAGAATTCTTCTTCTTCTTTAAGCTGGTGCATAGTGCTTGTAGTCTGTCCTGTGTAATTACATCATAGGATGTAGGACAAACTCAAATTTTTTTTGAATTTTTCCATTCTTGCAGCAAAATTTTCAGCTTTCCTTTTACCATAGGAGTGGTGAATGAATGGTATGTCTGAAAATAACACTGGATCATTTCTACACTATTTTTTTGGTTTATGCCATCTGTGGCTGTTCTGTGCAGGTCTTATCTGAAGGAATTTCATTTAAGTTGCACCATCATGACATGATTATCTCTAAATAAGCGATAGCCCTCCTCTTTATGCTTCATAGCCCCAGCTTGGAAAACACTATCTGCTGCAGAACGCTGGTTTTTCGCAATAGTAGACGAATTTGACACCAAATGAGCTTAGAAAGAACCGTAACTAAATGGTGAAATATCATTCAAACTATTTGTCCATCCTTGTGAGGGCAAAAGATTTGGTATGGAAACTGAAATTGTTTGCTTGCTTTGGGCTCTTAATCTTTCAATGTGAAAACCACCATCTGGATCGACAATCTTGCTGTCCCATCCAGCAGAAATATAGTCATTAACCCTACAAAAAATAAAATAAAAATAGAAATGAAGAAACCATTTTAAAAGGTTAACAAAAAAGTCAGGTATGCATAACTATTTGGACATTGTTGCAATATGCTTACCTTTTTACAAGATCCTTCTTTCTTCCAGATACCATAGCTCCTCTGCAGTTTAGCCATCTTTATAAAATGCAGTTGACTAGGGTCACGGCCATTCGATGATGCTCCTGGAACATCATTCTCCTTTAGGTAAACTAGTGAAGTGCCCTTAGGAGCTAAAGTAGCTTGAGAAGAACCAGAAGTCTCTCTATCTGTGAGGTTAGTTCCAGTTAATCCCTCAGTCTCAACAACAGCCAGATCACTCTCCTCCACACTCATAACTACTGCAACAACCGCCTGTCAATGAGTTCTGAGAAGAACTAGCAGTGAGGTCGCCTGTCAACGAGTTCTGAGAACTAGAGGTTGGCTCAAACACATCGCTGAAATCACTTACGCTTCCACACTCCATTTTCCACTATCAACCCAAAAATACTCGAAGTTACTACCAGCACGTTGGAAATTTTGTAAGGTATTCATTCCTGTAATTAGATAGCTCAGCTTGTCATACAGCAAAAGTTATGGCTTGAAGTTTAGCTAGCTGTGGGAGTAGGACGGGAGCCACTCCCACATGAGAAGCAAGCAGTAGCAAGACTGAAGCCAGAGAACTGAACTATAGTTGTTTACGTGTATTTGTGGTCATGAGAGTAGTAAAAGTTGTAGAACTCGTAATAGCCTGTTTGTGCAAGTCATGTAGTTAGTGAATAGTCATTGTGTAGTGAATGGTCATTGTCATGTGCCGTAAGGCCTAAGGGGCCCTGCGCCAGTGTTCATATAAGTAGCTCATGTCCACTCTTTTAATTTAGTGTCCACATTGTAAGCTTTGCATTAAACTAACCTAATCCAACCTTCTTTGCAAGCTAAGCTGTGCGCAGCGAGAGTTAGTGTGGCACTCTGGTGGCAGCGAACATAAGCTGTCCTCCAGTAATCTGTTATAGAGCGGTCCAGGGCTTCGGGGCTGGACCCCCACACTAGCTACCGCTATAAGCAATACAGTTTCAATGATACCACCCTTGCATTGATACCATAAGTAGGCGTGGTCAGAAATAGCGTGATGTGATCATGCACTCCCCCTATTGAATGTACTAAATAATTTATTATAATTCAGAACGTTTTGGTCCTTAGACCTTCTTCAGCTGTACTGAGACTGACAAGAGAGGGTGTGTAATTTGTAAAATATAATGGTGGATTTAGGGAAGGAGGATGAAAGAGGCCAGTCCTCCGCTCTCCTCATTTATAATAACACAGTATGATAAAGTAGACATGTGACACTGGATTCTGACATTTGCTGAACATATTTGTATTTATTTACGTGTGTAATAGAATTTCTAATTGATTTCATAAGGTTTGAATTAACGAAATGCATTTTGGCCCCTCCCATCCTCTAGAGCTAGATGTTTCCACTGGGCCTAATCCTTTGTTGTAGCTAATTTGTTTATTATTCTTATTTATAGGGCAGAACGAATGGAATCCAAAACTTTTTTGGTATTTTTCTTTCACACGCCTATCATATTTACTCTTGATCCAGCTGTTATCAAAGTAAGTACTTTAAATTACCGTGTTAACTTCAATCTGAAATAAAAATGTGTCATTCTTGTTGAATTACGTGACTACTTATTTTACCTGTATGTTTTTCAGGGTTTATAAATGATGACATTGTGTATTATGGCATTTTTGCTGATGGTGTTACTACCTCATTATTTGCTATTATAGGATGTGATCTTGAATATCAAGAATGGTAAAACCCCTTCATTTGTGCGGGCATTTTCCAGAGTATTTGGGGAGAGGTAAGGATGCTCTATTTGGCATATTGTTATGAATGCAATGTAACATTAGATTTGCAGAGAAAGGTCTTGTTGCTATTCCAGATTATGATACTTGGAAACCTAGACGACAGCTGTATGATGCCGCATTCAAGAAGGCGTAAGTATATTGATCAACTTCTTATAATGTGTCATTTAATGCAACTTTCTACTTTAAAAAGTCATAGATTTCTTGTCGTTATTCTAATAGTCTTCATTTATTCATCAATGTGACATATTCATTTATAATAATGTTGTAAAAGAGGGACTACAGGAATTATTAAGTTGTAGATTACTGAGTGACTAAGTATTGATATGTTAAGTCTGAGAGGGTCATGTCATGTAAATGTGACCGTCTACAGGAAAACCAGGCACAACGCGGCAACCTTCGAAAATTTTTTTTTGCACTTACAGAGTTGTCGGCGTCCCGATATTGAGCTCTCCAAGTTTTATCGTCGTAGCTTAAGTCGTTCCCACTATAATAGACCTAACCGTTCCCTTTCGTCGGCTTGAAACAATACATTTTTAAGAAATCGATCGATCTTTTCTCGATATTTACGCACGCCGCGTTGTGCCCGGTTTTCCTGCAGACGGTCACAAATAAAAACTTTTTTTTTGCATTAGTAGAAATTGCGAGGATATTATTAGAGGTGATGACATTTTCTTATTATTAGAGGAAATGACATTTTCATTTTCTAGGTATCTTAAATCTCTCACATCAACCTTCAATGAAATGACAGATGCAACTCTAGACATGCTCAAAGCTCAGGCTGATGGTACAACTAAGGTGCCACTGAAAAATATAATCATGAAAATGGCTTCAGATATCATAAGCAAGGTATGGTCGGTTACATTTGAAGTCATTAGTGAACTAATAATTTCATTTTTTTCAATTTTATGTGATTTTATCTAAGGTGGCTTTTGGTACTGACTTTTCAAAACTTTGGACTCCAGATTCTCTGGGAATTCAAGTTCCCGAAGAGAATAATCTCAATGTTTTCAACTATGCAGTGAATTCTTCACTGCAAGCACTGAATCTATCATTCACTTCTATCTATCCTCCTTTGAATCAGGTATACTGCTAAAAAAGTACATTTAATCTTTTATCTAGTCTTTCCTAATCTCTATGTAGCTATTGTACCCCAAGAGAGTTAAAGGATACAAGCAATCGGTACTAGGTTTGAGGAAAATAGGCAGGGACTGCATCATGAGAAGGATTAAAATGATTCAGGATGGAGAAGAAATTCCTAGAGATATCCTTACTTATATGCTCTCCAGTAAGAATAATGGACAGTAAAGATAAAAATATTAAGTATATTAATTTTTAGGCAACCAAGACAATGTGAAAATAGAAGAACTGGTAGATGACTTCATAGTTTTTTATGTAGCTGGTACGTTACTAAATGTATGGTTTATTAGCAATTATTGTCATTTATTATGTATGTCTGTATAACAGGTCAGGAGACAACTGCATACACTATGATGTTTGCCATTATTCTTATTGTTCAACACCCTAATGTTTTAGAAAGGTAATTGATATTGTAAGAAAGTGCTTACTGTTAACTTGAAAATATTATAGATTACAACAAGAAGTGGATGATGTTCTTGGAGAAACGACGACAGTGACAGAGCAAGATTTAGAGAAGCTTCAGTTTACTGAACAAGTATGTCATCACTTCATTAGTATTAATTATTATAGCCGTATCTTGAAATGTTGGTTGTTTTGTTTTTGTTTTTGTTTTTTTCATCAGGAGGGGTGGTGGGTAGGGGCGATTTTAGATTGTGTGACATAATGCTTCAGTGAATCACTAGATGAAAATTTTTATTTCCTACATGGCCCACATTGTAGGAAATATGTCTGTCTTCACCTATTCTACCTAGGATAAGTGTAGTATAGACACATTTCCTACAGTGTGGGACATGGAGGAAATTTCTGTATTTGCCTATTGCAAAAGAATAAATTTGTCTCTGATTATAAGTACATCAAATTTGTGATTGTAGAATAGAGTTTCTAGTTGTTTATTTTTTCATATTTCTCCTCGGGTAACCACATCATCAATAATGGATGCTTTGTGTGGATTTGCTGAAGATTTGTTTCTTTATAATTATCAATATTTGATTTTGAATAAAAAGTGCTGAGTCATGTGGGCCAACAAAGGTATGAGGAATCTCAACTGTAATATAATCAGAATTTTCATCTACTTGTATCAGTTGATTGTGAAATTACTTATTTCTACGATTGTAAAAATACATTTACAGCTACTGTACACATCATGCACTAACCCTTGTGGTGGGAGGAAGGTAAAGTTGTTTGCTTCCCAAAGGGTAATTAATAGTTAACTGGTCAAAGCTAAGTTATAAGCTAACTGGTCAAAGTAAAGCTTTGGTAACCTGGTAGCTTGATGGAACAGTAGCAAGATATAATTTATTGGCAAATATCAATAATATGTGAATGGTGTGCATACCATTTTATGACTGAGTAAGTTCACATGTCAGCTGGATGAGTAATAAAGCATCTGGATCTTAATTAAGCAGATGAATTCAGAGCTGTGTATTTTAAGGCCTTCTAAATAAAGTTTGCACTTGGGTTATATCAAACAGTTCACTTGTTTTTTAGTGCTAATATAGTACTAAATTGTTTGTTCTTGATTCATCTTGATATTATTTAATCTCTAGTTTAGTCCTTATTTGATTGATGTTTGGTAGGTCATCAATGAAACTCTCAGATTTTATCCGATAGTTTTTGGACAGGGTAAAAGGTTAAACTCTTCTTTGACTGTGGGGAACTTTACCATTCCTAGTGGTACTAATGTGCTGGTGAGTCACATCAAAATTTGGAGTTGTGGCTTATCACCATTTCATGTCTATATTAACACTATTTGGACCTAATTTGTGATATAGTTTATGGGGACCAATATGTACCGAAAATCAGAACATTTTGATGACCCTGATGTTTTTAATCCTGACAGATTTAACCCAGATCGAAAAAAGTAAGTTGTTGTTTTTTTTCAATTAGCTTAAAATTGAATCAGAATCCTCAATATTAAAATTTTCCATCCAGACCTAATTCCTTCACTTTCTTTCCATTTGGACTAGGCCATAGATCATGCATTGGCAAACATTTTGCTTTGGTAAGTTATGGACATACTGTGCATTTGAATGTTATTACAAGCTTAGATAAACAATAAGCTTTTATTGGTAGATTTTTATTGTATTCTTTTTTTTTTAATTGTATTCTGTATAAAAACTGATTCAATCCTAGACATTGAATGGATTAGATAATTAGACTGAGTAGAGAACTTATAGCTAATTTTGTGGAATTGTAATTGTATGTGAGGTCATTGCATAATCAATCTTATTATCCTCATTAAATTATGATAATGTGTGTAACGAATTATCAATTTTATGCTACTGTAGGTGACTCAACTCAAGGTATTTATTTAATTGTTGAATTAGTTCCAGATTATAGAAATATACTGTTGTGTTCATGTGGAATGTGGACAAGTGAAATACAAAGTGTGGGATTTTAACCTTTCTCCCCCAGCTTTTTAGCTTTTTAAAATACCGAGATCACTTCATAGAGGGAATGAATAAATTTTGATGTCAAATTATGACATTTTACCTTGAGAATATAATTATTCAAAAATGGATGCCAAATATGCATATCTATAGCAACTATTTACATAGTTAAATCAGTGATAAAAGTGTTAAGTTAACTAATTGAGGGAGTAGATTACTAAGCCTCATTGTTGTTGTTGTATAGTTGATCAACTTTAGATGTTAATATAATGATTTATTATTACATAGTTACAATGGTATAAAGTATTTTTACCTTATTGTCATAAAAACACAGCTACTAAATACAAAATTACTAGCTGCACCTTTCTTGAGAATTATTGTGTGTATATTTTTCTTTGTGTATATAGATGGAGGCCAAAATTGCGCTGGCTAAAATAATAAAAACTTTTACCATCAAGTTTCCGGAAGGCTATGAAGTACAAGCAATTGCACGACTAACATTGCAACCTAAAGATGACTTGATGTGCACTCTGAGTTTAAAATAACAGCTATAATAAAGACTAATTATAATCCAAATATGTTTTGTTGTTGTTGTTGTAGTAATGGAATAATTCATAGAGAGAAGCTTTGCCATATCATATTAATTGATTTAATATTATAAATGTCAAAAAGCTGCAAATATTGTAGGGCATTAAACTATACATTATCCCTACTTTTCAAAAAAAGCAGCAAAAATTTTAGCGGCATATAAACTATTATAGTCTCGCAGGGTCAGACCCTTTACCAAACGCAAAGCTAGGAAAGGGTCTGATCAAGGGGGGGTTAGTCCGGCGTAGGCGACCCTTTCCTCCTCCCTTCCCCAACATAATGGAGGTAAAGGGTCGCCTACGCCGGATGTATAGGACCCACGAATTACTGGGGAAAATGCGGTGTTAATACCACTAGACGCGAATTAGAACCGTTGCGCTTATTGCTCCGCTCTCACAGTTCTAAAGCTGAAAAGAAGTTGGGATTGACCTTGGATAAAGTATTGGAGATCCATAGAGATAATTACTTGTGTAGGCTTTGTGATATGACATTTTTGAAGGTGTCAGAACTTCTTCAGAAGATAGCAGAATTGGAATATTCTTCTCTTCTTCGCCTGACAAGAAGATGCGTCACTTCTGCATAAACAACAACTCGCCATAGTTTAACAGAGCCAGTTCGACAGCAAACTCTGAGAGCAGAGCAATAAGCGCAACGGTTCTAATTCGCGTTTTGTGGTAATTTGGTGTCACGATTAACACCGCGTGTTAATCTATGTACATATAATAAGTGGTGTCTGGGACTCCATCTGACTCCCAGACAGAAAGTCATTAAGAAGCTGGCCACGCCTACTTCACACCTGAACTGAATCTGTTATTGTCACATTGTCACATTGTCACATTGTCACATTTGTTTATCTGTTGTAACTGCCCTCGTCAGTTTATTTCTGATCGTAGCTGTATTGTTTATCTGTTAAGTTTTATTTCCTGCCACCCTTTACCTGAATCTCCTCTTACGCGTGCGTAATGAGATTCATGGTAATTGCACACCCATCACAAACTGAACTCAGTCATGCCCTATATATGTGCTTGTGTTTTGTATACTTGTTAACGCTCAAAAAAGCTCTTTAACTAAAGTCCGATCTTGTTCACTCTCCGCACATAACGGCATCAACTGCTGCGCAGGAGCTGTTATTCCTGCCCCATCATTTTTTGGTCCTTCGAGCCCAGCGACGTCATCTCCGCTGAAGCTGCTGACTGGAAGTTGCCACACCACACCTCTACTGGGAGTTGCCGTTTCCACGTCTCCAACACTGCGGAAGTGCCGGAAGCCGAACTTCTGCCACTCTTCCCAATCTGCCATATCTGCCACTCCTCCGAATCTGCCGCGTCTGCCGTTTGTCTACTTCTCACCTGAGACTTACAAATTCTGCATCAAGCGAGTCTTCTAATTACGCCCGCACTTTAGCTGCTACTCCACGCTAAGGTTGCTGACAAGCTTCGATTAACACCATCATGACTGACACAGAGAACGTAGTTGCCTCTTTGGAGTCCTTGCGCCACAAGCATGCGTACCGACGTGGCCAGGTCACTAAGGTAAAAACCAAAATCAACCGCCTTCTGGAACAAGACCCATCTGAGAATTGTGGAGAACCTCCTACTTGATCTGACAACCCACCTGAACATGCATAACGCCATCCAGACCCAGATGGTGGAACTATACAATGCCCATCCTGCTCATGCTGTGGACGAGGAGGAAGAATGCGACAGAATCGCTGACGCCCACCAAGCTGTAAAAAACCTGCTCCTTGACGTCCAACAAGCTGTTCCGCTCTGGGGAGAAGCTGCAATCCTCCTCAAGCAGATTGAGAGAAAGCTTGACACACCTCATGCCGACTCTCCAATGTTCCGCTCCTTAGTGGAAACCTTACACACAAGATTTACGTCTCTGTCTGGATCTGCACAGAGATATTACCGTTCCCTACCACCTCTCAAGGAGAAGTGCGAATTGATTGAGCGGAGGCTGGACAACCTGGTCCTGTTAGTTGAAGCTGGCTATAAGGACACTCCCACACCTGCTGCGCCCATGCCTACTGCTCCTTCCTTTCCCTCCCACCATCACTCTGCCCTACATCTTGAACTCCCTCATTTTGATGGCGACCCATTCAAATGGGCTAATTTCGCCACCATGTTCAAGGCAACCATTGCTTCGAGAGCCAAGGGTCACACAAATCTGGAGATCCGAGGTCATCTCATCAAGGCTGTCAAACATCCCACGGGCCAGAAACTGCTACAGAATCTGCCATCTGAAGACATGGACATGGACTCCATGTTAGCTCTCCTGGAGAGCAAGTTCGGGGCCCCCGATGTCCTGGGTCCTCTTATCATCTTGAAGATAAACAGTGTGAAACACTTCAGGCTAAGTCCATCTGACATTGATTGTGTGCATGACAATTACATATTACCCTTTCAAAGGTTTTGTGCATCTGCAGGTGATTCTCTCAGCACCTACCTGGCCATGGCTCTCACAGGGATCATGGATGCGGAGTGTAAACGCGAGTGGCTGCGCCACAAGAAGCCAGACTCCAAGCCTGACATGGAAACCATCCTCAAATTCGTCAGGTACTGGCAAAAAGAGTTTGCAGCAGACGATGCCTCCATCTCGCCAGCTCCCATACCTTACCCGTCCAACACTCACGATCAAACTATGCCTCCGAGACCGACATCTACCAACTTCAGAAACAAGACTCAATCTGCCAAGATTCTGTTCAATCACAGACGTGCTCCGCCACAATGCCATGCATGCGAAGACACCCATCAGCTGTCCAAATGCAACACCTTCCTCGCGTATGATGTTGATCGCAGGAACAAGCTCGTGAGAGACAAAAGACTTTGCCTGAACTGTTTCAGCAACTCTCACGGGTGCAAGACCTGTCCTAGCAAGTTTTCGTGCCGCACTTGCAACGGCAGGCATCACACCACCCTACATCAAGAGAGAGATACGACCACTCCTTCAGCCGCACCCACTACGGCAGCAGTGCTCACCACTGCGTCTGATGTCCCTCCATCTCGCCAAGTGAGATTCCTCTACTCAGCGCAAGTTGTGTTGCAGAACGGGGACAGGACTCTCAGAGCTAGAGCTCTGCTCGATAGTGGAGCAGCCATCCCCATGATAACAGAATATCTGGCGACTGAACTCAAACTTCACCGTGTACACGACCCCATTCCAGTGAATGGCATTACGGGAACAACACAGTGTAAGTTCGTGGTGAAATCTGACTTACTTTCTCTTGATTCCAGATACTGCTCCAAATTCATCACCTTCACTGTAATCCCATCTCTGGAGCCACTCCGCTCACCCAAGAACAAGGCCGAGATCCTATCAAGGCCCGAGCTGAGACACTTCTACCTGGCTGATGCTGACCTGGGTGGAAAGGTCGACCTGGTGCTTGGCGTCGAGCAGACGTCAGACCTGACTACGGGTAAACCCTTTCAGATAGGCAACCATCGCGCTCTGCCCACACACCTGGGACTTTGCCTGTCGGGGCCTCTGGAGGTATCTGATCTGCCATCTGTCATGACCGTCGCTCCGCCCACCAACCTAGCTGAAGACTTATCCACGCTCTGGCAATTGGACCAAGTCGATGAAACCTCCCCCCTCACTGATGCTGAGACATCCGCCGTGACGCAATTCCACAAGTCGTGTAAGCGGGTGGAGGGGCGGTACTCTGTTTCCTTGCCGAGGGTAGCTGTTCAATCATCCTTAGGCAATAGTCGTAAGCAAGCCATGTCTAGACTGTATGCTAATGAAAGATCTCTCTCACAGAAAGAGAAGCTGACTGACTTTCACGATGTTCTAGACGAGTACTTTGTGTTAGATCATGCAGAACACGTTCCAGATGCTGAACTGAACAATCCCAACACCTACTATCTACCAGTCCATGCGGTAATCAAGGATAGCTCCACCACAACAAAGGTGAGAGCTGTGTTCGACGCCTCAGCTCGCTCCACTTCAGGTGTATCTCTCAACGACCAACTGTTACCTGGCCTCAGCTTGTATCCATCCCCTACCTGACGTCCTCACTCGCTTCAGATGCCACAATGTTGCAGTGACGGCAGACATCAGCAAGATGTTCAGGGAGATCTTGCTGAACCCTGAGGAGCGAGACTGGCATCGGTTCTTGGTCAGAACTAAGGATGGACTGATCAAGGATTCGAGAATGAAGAGGTTGACTTTTGGAGTCAAATCCTCCCCCTTCTTGGCTTCACAAGTGCTGCGTGAGCATGCCACTGCTCATCTGTCATCACACCCCATCGCTGCAAATACTGTGTTGAACGACTTCTACGTCGACGACGTCCTGACAGGAGCTCCCAACGTCGAGGACGCTCTACATCTTCAGCAGCAACTCTATCAACTCCTTTCTAGCGCAGGAATGAACCTCCGGAAGTGGAGAACGAATTCAGACCAACTGAGAAGCCTAATTCCATCTCACCTCTTAGAATCTGACACTTCTCTCAAAGACATCCAACCTTCTCCATCGGCTCAAAAAGCTCTGGGTGTCCACTGGGATACCCAAGCCGATACATTTCACGTCGCCGTGCCTGATGTACATCCCGCTTCTCAGCCAGCTACTAAGAGAATGATAGCCGCCGGAACTGCCGGTGTGTTTGATGTACTCGGATTATTCTCACCTGTCATAATCTGCGCACGCATCCTCTTCCAAGATACCTGGAGGCTTGGTCTCACTTGGGACGAGGAAGTGCCAGAGGCTGTCAACACCAAGTGGCAGCAGTGGTTGTTTGACCTTCCTGTCATCCACAACCACCCAGTTCCCAGGAAGCTGTTTCCGCATGCATCTGCTCCGGATATCAAACTTCATGGTTTCTGTGATGCGTCCTCCGTTGCGTATGGAGCAGCCATCTACGCAAGGACCATCTCACCTGATCAATCTGTCCACACTGTCTTAGTCATCGCAAAAGCCAGAGTCCTTCCGACCAAGCCGATGACTATTCCCAAGGCAGAGCTCTCTGGAGCTCATCTGCTGGCTAAGCTGCTATGCCACACCCTTCAACTGTTCGATCTCAACTCTGAAGATGCTGTTGCCTGGACCGACACACAAATCGTGCTCCACTGGTTCCCCAAACATCCTAGTCAACTGAACCGTTTCGTAGCCAATAGAGTATCTGCCATCAATGAATTGCTCCCGGCTACACCTTGGCATCACGTTCCATCACTCCAGAATCCGGCCGACCTTGCCAGTCGTGGAGTTCGTGCGCATGAACTGTCTACATCCTCTCTCTGGTGGAATGGCCCATCCTGGCTCCGCCTATATCCTGAACACTGCCCCCCCCTTCCAAACCAAACCCTCTATTCCAATCTATTCTGTTTCCCTCAAACCTTGCCTCACTCTCCCACCTGAACGTCTTTCCTTTCTCAAAACTCTCTGGTCTCTCAGCTCAAACTTTTTTATCTGGTAAGAGTTGTGTGTTTTCTCTACAGGTTCTTCAACAACTGCAAGCTGTCACGTGAACGACGAGTATCTAGACCTATCACATTTGATGAAGTGGTCGCCTGTAAACATAAACTGTATCAACTGTCTCAAGAAGAAACTGTACCTGAACTGTTTCCTGTCGCAAGAAAAAAATCTCACCTGCCCAATCATCACCGTATGTGCAAATTCCATCTTTGTTTATCTGCTCATGGTCACCTGCAGGTTCAAAGCCATGTCAGGAACCCAGACTCTCCGAGAACACCTCTATCACTGACTGTGCTCAGCCTCAAGTCTGACCTCACCAAACTGCTGCTCTCATCCCTACACAAGGTCTATGGTCACGCTGGTGTCTCTGCCATGGCCTCCATACTGTCCTCCTCATTCTACATTTCTGGTCTGCGCAATCATCTCAAGTTTGTCAGCCGCTCCTGCACCGTGTGTCAGCGATCATATGCCCACCCCATCTCTCACTCTATGGGCATGCTGCCATCATTACGGACTACACCTGCCCCACCCTTCGACAAAACTGGTGTCGATTTCGCCGGTCCCTTTATGTTGATGAAAGGCCACACCCGCAAACCTGTGCTAGTCAAGACGTATGCTGTCGTATTTGTCTGCCTCACCACAAAGGCAGTACATCTTGACATCTGTTCTTCTCTATCAACCGAAGACTTCTTGGCCGTCCTCCAAAGATTCGTTGCCAGGCGTGGCCGTCCATCCCACATCATGTCTGACAATGGCACGAATTTCAAAGGCGCCCGGGAGGAGATCAGGGAACTACAGAAGTTACATGGATCAAAAATGCACGAACAATCCATCATCAGCTTTGCCATCTCTCACTCAATCAACTGGACTCATATTCCTCCCAGAGCCCCGCACTTTGGCGGTCTATGGGAATCGGCGGTGAAAGCCATGAAAACCATCTTAAGGAAACTGACTGCTCCCCATCCAATGACCTGGGAGGAGACTTACACTCTCCTCACTGAGGCGGAAGCTATTTTGAATTCCCGCCCCATCCTGCCACTCACCTCTGATGATGCCGAAGACAACGCTCACCTGTCAGCTGGAGACTTCCTCATCGGGAGACCTCTCCTAGCTATGCCTAATCATCTGCCCTCCACCGGAAAGACTTCCTTGCTCCGAAGGTGGAACTTAGTCTCCAGGCTCAAATCAGATCTGTGGAAAACCTGGCTTTCCACCTACTTAGCCACCTGTGCTCAACGAGCAAAATGGAGCAAGCCTGGTCATCGTCTCCAAGTAGGAGACATTGTGTTCGTCAGGGACGAATCCTTCCAGTCCAGAACCTGGCCATTAGCCATCATCACTCAGATCCATCCTGGTGACGATGGTGTCACTCGTGCGGTCACCATCAAGTGTCAAGGCAAATTCTATCGCCGCCCAACCTGTAAGCTGATTCTTGCTGTACCTGAAACTGATGTGAAAGACACTCTTTCACCTGCTTGCCCCCGGAGTATGTCTGGGACTCCATCTGACTCCCAGACAGAAAGTCATTAAGAAGCTGGCCATGCCTACTTCACACCTGAACTGAATCTGTTATTGTCACATTGTCACATTGTCACATTGTCACATTTGTTTATCTGTTGTAACCGTCCTCGTCAGTTTATTTCTGATCGTAGCTGTATTGTTTATCTGTTAAGTTTTATTTCCTGCCACCCTTTACCTGAATCTCCTCTTACGCGTGCGTAATGAGATTCATGGTAATTGCACACCCATCACAAACTGAACTCAGTCATGCCCTATATATGTGCTTGTGTTTTGTATACTTGTTAACGCTCAAAAAAGCTCTTTAACCAAAGTCCGATCTTGTTCACTCTCCGCACATAACGGCATCAACTGCTGCGCAGGAGCTGTTATTCCTGCCCCATCATGTTGTAATTACTTAAGTGTTGGAAATATTGTAGTACTTTCAATAAAGGTTTCCTTAATTTGACCCTACAATAACTCATATCTAGTTTCCAGGTAATTGTACAATCTCACTCCAGGCATTTTCTATTTCACTCTTGGAAATGTACCACTGAGGTCAAAGCTGTCATCCAAGGGTGGATTTAGAGGGGGCTCTACTGGTGTCGTAGGAGCCCCCCTTCTTCAGAATGAGCCCTCATTTTTTAAAAGCTAATTGCGATCTTCTAAAGAACGCACCTCAACTTACTGATATGCTGATTCGGAATTTTTACTACTACTGTGTGGCAGAACAAGTTAGTAGTATTCCAAAGCAGAGCAAATAGTCCAGCATTTATTAATTCTGGACAGAATTTATTAGTTGTTGCTTTATTCAATTTTTTTCTTCATGGTTGAATTTGACTATTATACAAAACTACTTCCATCATTAGCTAAAATATCTTTGTACTTTCATTTTTTCTCATGAACCAGTTTCATTGTTTTTTCATGATTATTACCTATTCACTAAGGGTTGGCAAATATATTTCATACCCACCTCCTTAAAGAACCATCCAATCAAAATTAGTTTTTATGCACTTCCTGTACATGTATCATGGTACAAGTCGGGTGCACCCCTCTGTTCAGTTGGTACAGGGATTTACACTCTCCACAGGCCTCGGCTCTCGGTTGTGTAAATCCTATACCAACCTCCACATCATGGTGTAACTTATACTTAACCCAACACTTCAAATTCTTGCCGAAATCCTCTTCAGGGGTCAATGCTCTAAAAGTATGGTATTATATAGCAAAAAACTTGGGAGCTCAACTCCCACCCTCCCCCCTCATAAAAAGGTGGGGGGTGGGGGGGGGGGGTGAGAAAGGTTGCCCCTGTAGCTATCTCACCCTCATCAATGCTTATTGTAGCCACCAATTGTTAGCTACTTACACAAAACCTGCTCCTAGTTTGTGTATTTCAACTAATAATAAGTAATTTCAACTAATAAATAAAGTTTGTTGCTCATAATCACATCACTTAGTACATTGGAAAGCATTTTTTTGTATTAATGTAGTAAAATAATAATCATATAAAGATCAAGAATGCAAACTATTGTGTAAGCACACTCCGAACCCTGCCATGCATAGGAAAGGCATGGCAGGGTTGAAGATGCTGACTTTAGAAGGAAGACTTGATAGCATTGAATGAAAGATTTAGCTAATTATTTATTATGCTCAAATGAACAATTTTATTAATACCTTATTACTGATGACAAAATTAATAAATAGTGGAAGATAAAAATAATGTATAAAAATATTGCTTCCAATATTACTGATGACAAAATTAATAAATAGTGGAAGATAAAAATAATGTATAAAAATATTGCTTCCAAATTCTTTGAGACATTATTACATTTTTAGTCTGGATTTATGAGTTCTGCTTTTCTAACAATATCTTCACTGATACTAGTTCTACGTCATCAGTTTGTTCAGAGTTATCATCCTGGACATCAATTGATGTAGTTGAATTGGTGACATTCTCTCTCTTCTGTTCAATGGAACGAGGTAAAAGAAGAGTCATAATGACACCTCCAATTGTGCCAATTGTAACTAAGTCAAAGACGAGGTGATAGTTTAGAGGCCAGTGTTTATCTGCATATAGAATATTAATCAGATAGATATCATCAATTTAGTTATTTATACTCTCCTTTCGCATTATAGTACTACTACTATTTACTATACCTCTGCCTACTGCCACTACTAGCTATAGCTAGTGGTGTGCTTGGCATGAAGGTAGTAAGCTAGTCTAGTGATAATCTAAATCAATATGAAGTGTATATAAACATGATGCTGGGTAGCAATTCTTGTCTAATTTGGTCTTTCAAACTGCATATTCAACTAAACCCAACTGAATAAATAAAGCAAGCAAAATCAAAACTGATTTGTGGCTGAAGGTGGTATAATTTTTTCCCTTTCAAAAAAACCCGCTTCGATACTGCAGATATGATGAAGTAAGTAATGGGATTATTGAGACTATCATAAAACGTGTGGTCTAATTATATTTGGATATAATGACAAAACTAAAATAGAGTTGAGTAGCATACGATGGACATAATATATCATCCTCATTATTTATTTATTCCTCTAGAGATATCTTCACAATGATATCTTTAGGTACATGACCCGTGAAATAACTCAAGATATTTCACTCTGTTATTTCACGCTGTACTACACAAGCTCATTATCCTTGTAGTTATAGCAACAGGGCCAAACTTTTCAATTTTCTCAGATTTTACAGCTACCTTCCTCTGGTGTACCCTGCTCAACAGGGTTAGAGCAGCTGCTAAAATGTAGGCTGGGGGTGTGGGTACCTGTGAGTTTCCCTTCCCCTAGTACTAACTACAGTAGTAAACATATCTAGTGTGGAATAAACCACTTATTATACTTGTCAGAGTGATATGGCAAGATATTTCACTCTCAGGCTTTATTTTCACTTAACTCTGGCTTGTGAAAATAAATTAGCCTGCTCATGAAATATTTTGCCATCACACTCTGACTCATGTAATAAGTACTATTATAGCTATATATATTATATATAACAATATCCCACACTGACAAAAAGTGATTAACCACCAAAACCCTCTCATTCACAAAAATGACAATTTAAAATAAACACATAACAAAAACAGCAGTAATATCCAAATACATGTACATAGTTTGTGAGTTAAGTTCCCCAGTTGCAACCTAATTATTCACACAATAATTCTGTTAATGCTTACTTAATGTTTCACTCCAAGCAAACAATGGAGTTCCAGCCATTGGACCTATCATACGCATCAGAGCAGCAACAGACTGACCGTAGCCATTTATAGTCCCTCTAGTGTTGGGCTATAATAAGAAATGGATTATGATAAGAACATGTTACAGTCTTGTGATTATTTCAAGAAAGTTGGTCTCACCACTGATGAATTGCTGATGAAGACCATCACACTTGTTATAGACACCAAACTATAAACATGAATAACAACAAACAACAACAATATTCAGCCAATAACCATCCACAGACAGCTATGCCATAATTTAATAATATCACGGATCCCATTATGAATTGAGAAGGGACTCATTCAGGATTTTCACTTTGGGGAGGGAGGGAGGGAGGGGGATACATCATCCAACAATGAAACTAAAATGTCTTGTACGATACTCCTAGCAAGGATGGAGAGGTCAAATTTGCAATTGAAGGGCCAAAAATGAAGTTGGTTAGTTGTAACAAAATGTTTGGTATATTTATAAAGACTAGCAAGTACCCCGCCACATAGTGGCGCTTGACGTATTGCAAAGTAAGAATGCAGTAGCACAAGTTATCTTGCTCAGTTATCATTCTCTATCATTGGTAGGTTACATAAGTTTCCCTCTCCTACTCTCTTTTTCTGAACTATCTGATCTTTTCTTCTACCCCACCTCTCCTATCTTCAGCTCTTCTTCTTGAGTCATGGAGCCTGTTTTCCTTTATCTATCTCTCCTGCTTCTGAATTTCTGTCCTGAGAAACTATTGTTTTCTATTTCGTACTTTAGGCCTTTCTTTTGAAAACTAACACCCACCTTAACTCGACGATTCCACCCGCTTTTTAGTTATAATTAATCGTTCGCCTTTTTGCCTTCTCTTCCCTTTCATTTTAAACCTCACCGCCTTACCTCGCCGATTCCATCCACTTTTCAGTTACGATTAATTGCCTTTTTCTCTTTTTCTTTACCTTCTCTTTCGTACTTTCACCTTCCTTTTTGAAACCTATGCCGCCTTCCATCGTCTATTGCACCTTGGTTTTTAGAAATAACCAGCACGTTCTACTGAATATGACGACACTTTACCTACCATGATGACGATGCTTACCAAACCGTACAAAGCTCATGAATTATTCGTGAATACACACCATCGGTTGTCGTCATCATTACTGACACACAAGTGTATTATTATCATATTTATAGATATGAATTGGTGTTACCCTATAAAATTCCTCGTTTTCATAAGCAATTAACTAATGGAGCAATTATAGCTAATTTAATCACTGCACTATCTATTAGCTATATTTAAACAATCACTTATAAGATAAAACTTGACAGGGGGAGTGGGGGGAAGCGGGGTTAAGTTCAGTTCCCCACTCTATATGAACCATGTTGAGTTTTAATTGTTTGAGCACTATTCCCCTTAAATAAATACATAAAAGGAAGGTTATTGAAAGTACATAATTCTTGAGGTTGTGTAACTTTCTTATCACTGGTATCAAATCATCTTTTTTTAATTGGGTTATTGGGTTATCTTTCCACAATTTACTATAGAGAGTAAATAGAAAAAGAAAAATATTTTTACTTATATTGTCACCTTATTTTATTTTTGAACTTGGCTAGAGTCAATTAAACAATATTTAGCATACTAAAGGCACGATATTCAAGTCAGGCACCATCCTGAGCAGGTCTATGGGTTTTCATTGTAATATTACCAACTCCGCAATTTTAACTTCAGCTTTCTAGTCTTGAATAGTTGGCACCATGTTTATGACTATACACAGCATGACAACAACATTCACTCTTTCATTGCCTGATTAAAAGTGAGTATGTATGACCAAGCCTTCCATCATGCATTATTTAGCACTGGAATGGCAGCAGTGATTTAGGAGTATAGAATCAGGCAATGAGTGTCTTTTTATATTCTTAACATTATCACTATGTATATTAAATGAAGCCAAAACATCTTGTAGTCATTCAGTTTTCTCTATACTACTACTATGATAAGTTCAAAAAAATTAATTATGTTCACATAGTAACTTAATAGAATATAAATATTAACGTAGTAAAGATGAAATTATACAGTATGAATAAGTATCCTGTTCTTATACTTTGTTCCTGAGAAACCCGATATCTATGCTTTAATATTACAAACACAACTATTCAACTATTCTAGTAGAGCATCATTAAAAACTAGATATTCTCTAAAATTGCTACTAACCTTCCTAACACTTGAATAATGTTTACAATAATAATAATGGTCCAGACTCTAGCTGGAACCCGACTGATAGGATTGTCAATGGCAACAGTAGAATTGAAATCATTGATACTATCAAATCCACAAAATGGAGTCGAGACATCTAACATTCCACTTCCACTACCAGAAGAATTGAATCCGTCATTTGAAATAGGTCCAGATATTTGATTGGAAAAAGGAAGGATGAAGATTCCAACAGCAAATAGAATTAACCCGAACATAAATGTTTTCCTATATTTTAAAATCTTCACTACTTGAGGATAAACTAATGACTAAAAGTAAACACAATAAAAGAAATCAACGGTAGATAAAATGTAATGAAGCATCCAATACCTGAAATAGCAGCTGCAGGACAGCAACTGCTGAGAGGATGACTCCTATTTCACTAGTATCCATATTATAACCACCATGTTCATGATCAGTTACAAGCAACAAAGGTAAAAGCTGCAAATCGAATGAAAGAAATATGCAGTGACCCACACAAGGAAGCAACAGTACCTACTGCCAACATATACCTAAAGAAACTTTGTTTTAATCATGATATCAAATCATACCACACGAGAACTTTCACAATTGCATTAACACCCACCAATTCCCCCCACCACCCCGCCCCTCCCCAGTTCAAAGTGAGTGCATTGAATCTCGATCTCAGTTAAACATTTTTTTAGGATCATTGGCAATGTCTTGAAACACTTAGTGTTAGGATCAGTCATTCTTTGGCTGATATAATTAGTTTTAATTAAATATATTATACATTGGCAGTTTACAGGTAAAACTGCTTATGTACATTAGCATATTATTACACATTATTACATTATAAGTAAACTATGTGGACCTTGCTGACAAAATTTAATTTTGTTTCACATTGTGATTATATTATATTTTTTTCTTCGTGTGACAGTTGCTTGCTTGTGTTCTGTAAGATCAACGATGTTTAAAATACAATGTTACATACAAACAATTAAAATCCAACTGCATGTGAGGGTCAACTTATTAATAGTAATGTTAGATACAAATTTACACTACATTATCAATTGTACTTACCTCATAGGCTATGATTTCAAGAAAAGCAATAATTCCATAGAGAAGGATTGAAATCATGACTCTTCTGTCCTTCAATAGCAAGACAGTTTTCCATACATTGTTGCCAACAGACCTCCAATTTACAGGAGAAGAATGTCGTATATGATCTGATTTGCATCTGCTTAATAACTTCTTCACTCCAGTGACAAAGAATACAAATACTCCCACACATTCTGCTAGCCTCTGTATTACCTTCTTTATTAGTCTAAGAGGATTGCACATGTGGGTGCAGACTTTTTTAAACCTGCCAAATAAGAATCCGGCTTTCCTGCGCTGACTCAGTCTTTGAATATTCTGTATTAGTTCTGTATCAGAAGAAGCCTCATAGTCTGAATCTGTGTCAATATCATCTAGAAACACATGTGAAATTTCATCTTCGTGATTACAGGATTCATCTTTTTCACTTTCGTTGTCACTGTCTTGAGATTGACCATTAGAACTGCCATCTGATTCTTTAATGAGATCTATACCAGAATCTTGGCCTTCAGATGACTGCTTGTAAGATGAACTTTCTTTTTTATCCTTTTTAAGTGTCTCATCCAAAAACAACCACGCACCTGTAAGTGCAGAGAGAGGAAAAATGTTATGTTGAATACCACATTCAAGGCTAAATAATGGAGACAAGGAATAAAGATGGACCATAGATAATAGAGTAACTAATAGTATAGACAAGATAGAAGCTTTTAAGAAGAATGTGACATAATGACAATATGATCTCTTGTTTACAGGCTTCTTTTTAAACAACACAGAATTTTAAAAAGTTTGGCCATCACCAGGGATCAAACCAAGGACAACTTACTTAATGCACAAACACCCTGCCATTGAGCTATGACAACCAGCCAGCAAACAACACTTCAATTCTATGTATATTTATACTGATGGTCTCACTCTAAGCACACACATACATTCCTAGCAACCAACCTGCTGAGCTCTATTTGGAACTTTCAATGTTAAACTTACCATTCAATCATCACACATGTGCACACTCACTTATACTGTACAGTTTTGTCATCCTTTAGTCAGTTCTGTTACACATGCAGCATTTGCAAGTAGTAGAGTAAAATTGCGACCTTGTTGAATCTGGCCACAGAACTCTGGTGGCAGCGCTAGCTAAGTGCAGCATAATACCACAAAGGGTACTGCTATGCTACAGTCTCACTCTCAACAGACCAACAGAATTTTTCCTTTTTCAAAGTAAGTCTTGTGTTGGTATGTCCAGAGGAATTTTTTACTCTGCAATCTATCACTTCACAAATTATTTCCTCAGCCTTTTTTACTCATTAAATGTGTTCTTTCTCTCTCTCTCATAGGCTTCTTATCAGAATACAAAATTAAAAAAAAAATTTAATTCTGTATTATTTAAAAACAAGCCTGTGAAAGAGAGAGAATACATACATTTAATTAGTAAAAAAAACTGAGAAGAAGCCAGTGAAAGAGAGAATACATTTAATGAGTAAAAAAAAAAACGACTAAGAAAGGAATTGTGAAATAAGATATGAATGCTATTACCGTAGGACCTCAGAGTTACAAAACCTACATCCTTATGTGACACCTCGCTACAATTCATACTGAGCTCAGAAACTCCTGCTTTTAGAGTAAAGGGTTTTAATACTAGGCTTATAACTATGACAAAGAGCGCATTGACTTATCACCGCCACTAACTCAAATAAAAATGGAACTCCAGTAGGTTTTCAAGTTTTAACTGCACCCGCAAAAGAATTCAAAACGGAAAACAAGTCAATTTCTAGAATGATATGGGTAATGATTGATACACAAGAGGATTCTGTTTAGTGAAGTTTGGACTTATCTCACAATTTGGAACCCAAGTTTCAAGTAAGACTTGCTTAATGCTGTAGTATCAGAATAAAGTGGGGTCAAGCCTAAAAAACTGTGTTTTTAAGAGAGAAAAAAAACGGCACCCATGCGCTCACTTAAGGGTGGCCGCACATAGCAACGCGCACTGCCTGTAGATCCGGACATTAATTTATTCCCCGCCAATACCCCACCATTTGATAATACGCGAGCAGAAACTATCGCGCAGTAGTAGCAGAAGTATACTTTGCGAATTTGTGGTGTTTTAGTTTAGCTTCTTGTTGTCTCATATCCGTTTACAGCAACTTTCCATACGTCGTCTGAGCTCATGCAGCAAGGTGCACCAGGCTGTCTCTCCTCCTGTAGCCGTTCTCCGGACTCTGCGCACCTGAACTCAAGCGGATGGATATACCAGGCTCAATTTCTGCGGAGCGAAGACTTCCCAAGCTGCGCAGATCTAATACCTTCACCTATGGCTATCTCCAATAAACTGCTCTCTCTTCTGACTCTCTTGTTATTGTTGTATTGATGTTTGTTTACTCTTGATATAGGCGGGCTCTTTTTAGAACCAATACAAACTAATTGAAAAAAAAATTGCTCGCGTACTCGTAGTACGAGATATGGGGGTGGGGCTATTTCTTAAGAATTGCGAGTGGAATAGAAGTATCCAATTTTGAATCAGTTTTTCTTGGAATCAAATAATGAGAACGACTATATTTTTTGCACACGTGTAGAACACAAAAAAATGAAGGGCACCACAATTTGAATTTTTCAAAATCTTATAAAAGGAAAAAAATGTAAATAAATCATTAAGTAATATTGAAATGGAAAAAAACTCGTTGTCTTGCCCTAGAGTATAGTCTTGGCTAGCGGCGTACAAAATTCTGGAGCTCCAACTTGCCGCTCCGCTCCAAAAAGTTGTTTCAAAGTTTTACATCGGGGCCATGATATTTCCTTCAGATTCACTCCAAAGTCGGTGTGCAGTATCTTCGGCAGGTACTTTATCCTTCTAGTATAGTAGAGTAGCCCTGCAAATAAAGAAAGTAGCAGAATCGTGCTTAGCAACCAACCGGGTAAAAAATGCGTGGGCGGTGTGCGGCCACCCTTAAGGGGCATACGTACCATCCATACATATATGTATAATATTATACCTGATTTTCAATTGTCCACCCCTAAAAGTATCTCGCTCTCTTCGCTTGCTCGATAACAAACAAATACCCCCAATTTTCAATTGTGTTACCCCTGAGAGTGCCTCACTCACTCCGCTTGATCGCCAATAATACATAGCAAAACACAGTTTACATTATCAAACATGTGCACACACACACACATGAGCAAAAATAGAGGATTATATTATATAAACTTTACATAGCTTCGTCCTCATTTCATCCTATGCCTATTGCATGCAATTCTTTTAAAATGACTCACCTAATAAACTGAACATGCTGAGTCCAGCTCCTACCAAGCATGGGAAACAGTACGGATAGTCACAAAACAACTGAAACTCAAGCAGGCGGTACTTATTAGCGGGCTGAGCCAAAAATCCTCCTATCACAGAGCCCTAAATATATAGTTAAAACAGAGCAAGTCGCATAATCGAATTGCATAAAATACAAATTATTGCACTTACCATGAGCCATCCCATGCCTCCAGTAGTTCCTACAGCAGCAAAACCCTTGGCTAGATTCGTGTCATCACAAATCTTGAGAAAAAAAATATATATAATAATAATAATAATAATAATAACTGAACTCCAGCAACTAATCTATAACTACTTACTTCAGATATATAAGTCTTGGCTACTCCAGTGTTCCCATTGAACAAGCCCCAGAGCAGTCTAGCAGACACGGCCCATAGCATGTTCTGACTAAAGCCAAAGAAGAGCTCACAAACAATGATAAAGAACACACCCATTAGCAAGACTGTTCTTCTTCCTAGCTTGTCGGCAGCCATTCCCCAGATGAAAGAGCCAAATAAATTTCCTAAGTAATATGCACCTCCTAAGTAACCTGCTTTACGACCTGCATTGATAACATAGTTAATCAATCTTCTCCGCAGGAACTATATATATTACACTACTTTACCCAGTTCATCCTTGTCCAAATGAGGGAAGAAATCATGCACCATAAATGGGAGAAAAGGAAAAATCATGTTGCCACCTGAGTATAACAAGAGGCATTGAATGTTTACATAAAAAGAGGATTAAAAACAATATTCAAACTTTTACCGAATTGGCTAACGAAGAGAACAGCACACAAAACTATCATCTGTAACAACAATCAAGTAAACAATAATATTAATACAATTATTTAGACTTTCTTCAATAATGAGAAAAATAATATGGCAATCAGGATTGTTGACAAACTAAGTAACATGAACCGTACCCACAAAAAATTTAGACTGTTGTCTATCTCCCACCGTGAAATGAGCCTTGTAGCCAGGACTAGCTATGATAATAATAATCTTAGATTCCATGATTGTGGCATGGATTTAACTTCTCAGCATGAAACAAAACAACCACATAAGAAATTATTAGCTCGCGTGATTATGATGTGACTAAAGGGGGAGTTATCCACAAAAGCTCTATACGTGGAGCTGATAGCTTTGCATTTTCTCAAAAACCAGCACACCAATTGGTTTGTAGAGGGTGTGTACCCATGTATATAGCAACATTGTAATAAACAAGTGAAAGTAGTATTATGACGAAATTGTTTGTTAAACCAATTTTTTTTGACCAATCACGTCAGAAGTAGTATACACTTTTTATCTGTGTAATAATGTACTTAGCTATAACACCCCTGTTGAAGTTGTATACCTGTAGCACACCTTTAGTATATCTTTAGCACATCTGTAATATACCTGTAACATGCATGTACTGTACCTGTAGCATACCTGTAACATGCTTGCTACCATGCCCAGTAATACCCAAGCAACATGCATGTTGCTACTGACTGGTATATGCCTGTAAAGGTGTGAGCATGCCTGGAAAACACCCCAAACCCTGCATGTTACAGGCATCATGCCTGTTACAGGACTGTACAAAACTGGTTGTAACAGTGGTAACAGTCATGTTAGCTTACACATGAATTTGTCTGTTGGACGTTGTTGTTTTTTTTTTTGTTTTTTTTTTTTTTTTTTGTTTTTTTTTGGGTGTGGGGGGTAGAATAGAAGGCAATTGGAACTGATCTCCTACTCACTATGTATTGTATTGTAATGTGGCTCTGATCTTGCACATGAGGGATACTGTACTCTGTCAGTGTCAACAATTGGGTACAGAACAGGCACCGCTGTGACTTATTGCCAATAAATATAGTTTTGAAAATACTTCAGTCTTTTATTTTGTTTTGTTTTTACTGCTAGTGAAGCTGTGACAAATTCTGATGCTACAGCAGGGAGCCTTCAAATTTCTAAATCCTGCAAATGTCTTGGTACTGCACTCTAACTGTTTTAGAATGGGAGGGTATGCTAAAACTGTACCGCAGTGATGGAACTGAAGAACGAGTATACCAAAATTGTGACTGCTCATCTTGTCTGGGTGAACCTTGGTGTCATTAACAATGACAATGCAGAAAGAATAAGTGCATTTATGATTGTGTTACATCAAGCCTCCCTTTAGTCACGCTAAAAAAAACATTATTAACTATTAGTTAAGTTTACATCTACTGTTTTCAAAACAATGCTATGTATAGTGATACCCAATTGGTCTGAAAAATTAATAGCTAGCTAGTGTGTAGTAGCGCTGAGGTGCTTCGTTGAAAATGCATTTCTGTGCTCCACAGCTGTGCATGGTGAACTTCATGTTCATTAACAAGCCTGTTAGTAACAGGTGTGTTCAGGAACTATTGACATATAAAATGCATATATCAGACGTGCAAAACATGCCTGTTCTCCCAACTTTCATACAACAGGCATATGTTACAGTAGTACAACATGTATATCATACTATATTGAATCTACTATAATATTATGTTTGTGTGTTCAGTAATGACGACAGTGTGTACCCAGGAATAATTCATTGGCTGAGTTTTGGTAATGTGTCGACATGAACTGATGGGTAAAATTAATAAAGCGTTCAAAAGGGAAGGCAATACTTCTACAAAGCCTAAGTCCACCATCACACGGATAGAAGGACACAAAGACTGAGAAAGAAAAAGATGGATAAATGGTTAAAAGGGAATTCAAGACCCAAGAAGAAAGAGCTGGAGAGGAAATTAGGCTCAGGAAGAAAGAGAGCAGCAGAAGGAAGCTGGTGTAACTAAACCAAGTGGTATAGGATAATAAAAGTTAATTGTGCATCAAGCGCTACCGTGTGGCGGGGACTTGCTAGTATATTACAATACACATGCATAGGTGCCAAAGCAGATAGCCTCTTGCCCCCATTTTAACTCTAAAATGTTTTAAAATACCTAAATGTTTATTTATTTGTTCAGCGAATCAACAAAAGAACTGCATCAGTAATACACTTATGCTTGCTTCAGGGGAAGCAAGGCTAGGGTGGAACAAGATGAGGCAGTAAGAATAGACACACTAGGGACAAACATGGAATCAGACTGGGTCTGTACACATGTAGCCTGGCAAGCTTTTGGAGATACTTTTTCCCAACTCAATTCCTTTTGTGTGCAGTAGTTTATTTGATTATTGAAATATTTCTTGTTTGTATTCACTACCCACCATGAGCTAAATATCTTACCTGGATAAAACTAGCTCAGCTACATCTGAGACACTTCACAGGTGCTAATAAGAGTGACTTTCTCTAGCTACTATGCTTTGCGTTCTATAACCACATGTGATAGGGAGCGAGCTAGGGAGAAGGACAGTCTGACTCGTGAGACTATACTACTACTCAGACTACTCCAATTCAGTGAGGAGGTGTTGTCGATCAGTCCTGCAGAGTTAGTAGTTAGATGAGCAAATAGGGGGGCTGGTAAAAAACAAGCTGAGCTGAGAAATACTTTAATGAGGATCTATTTGAAACTCCTTAAAATTGTCCACAAATAGATATACTATATTATAAGGACTTTATTAAACAAAATAGTCACATGACCCTGTTGTGGATTTAAGCAGAAAGCCCCATTGTATATTTGCTTTCTAACTTTATGCAACTTTATCAAATTTCACTTGCCCAAAGATACAGTAGCTACATCTTTACCAAAAAAGATGCGGTAGTCATGCAGACAAAGCATTCTTTCATTCCCCATAACGGGCCCATAGCCAGAAGTTCACAATAGGGGTTCGGATTTTGAAGACGCAAAAAGCCACACCTACCTTTGTTTCCTCATTAATTCTTCTACAATATATTAAAAAAACAACCAAAATATAACTGCACTAAAACTTAAAATTATGTTCTATGTATTCTACTTCAAATCTATAAGTTCATTAAAATGCTGTTGATATTCGAGAGAAAAGTGGTATTATTCTCAAGTAACAGCGCAACATTAATGTACTACAAGTTATTTAATAGTACGGCGGTGTAAACTGCCCGTTCAAAAGGTATTGGAAAAATCGCTATAACTAAGTGAAATAGCACGGGACAAAGTGAAATACCATGGTAGCTTAAGTGAAATAATAAGGGTAAGTGCGCAAGCATGCAGCTCTAGCCTTGGAAATGTACAGTTGTAGTTTCTAGTTGGAGACAACCTCATTCTTTAGTGCAGAAGCTCTACCGATATTAAACAGAATTTTTTCAACAGATTAGGAGGAGCCATCAGTTAAAAGCAAAGTTCAAGATAGATAGTGACTGCACTATATATAGTAGCCACACTGTAAATGATTTTTAGCTAACAGCAGTCTCATGCAGCTTTTATAAAGCTGGCCAAGTATTAGCGTGTGATGGCACAGGTAGCCCTAGCCCTAGCCCTAGCCCTACAAATCTATAAGTTCATTAAAATGCTGTTGATATTCGACAGAAAAGTGGTATTATTCTCAAGTAACAGCGCAACATTAATGTACTACAAGTTATTTAATAGTACGGCGGTGTAAACTGCCCGTTCAAAAGGTATTGGAAAAATCGCTATAACTAAGTGAAATAGCACGGGACAAAGTGAAATGCCATGGTAGCTTAAGTGAAATAATAAGGGTAAGTGCGCAAGCATGCAGCTCTAGCCTTGGAAATGTACAGTTGTAGTTTCTAGTTGGAGACAACCTCATTCTTTAGTGCAGAAGCTCTACCGATATTAAACAGAATTTTTTCAACAGATTAGGAGGAGCCATCGGTTGAAAGCAAAGTTCAAGATAGATAGTGACTGCACTATATATAGTAGCCACACTGTAAATGATTTTTAGCTAACAGCAGTCTCATGCAGCTTTTATAAAGCTGGCCAAGTATTAGCGTGTGATGGCACAGGTAACCTTGTTATTCGTGCTATTTCAATCATCTGTTAGATCGTGCTGAACCTACGATTGAATTCTCTGCTGTTTCCCTATATGTACTTCATACTCTGTATATGGACAGCCTAGTCTGAGTCTGAGTGACCTAATAAATATTCAGCTCCTTGGCTCCAAATTTCGCTCTCACGTTGGCATGAGTAAAGCTTGCTGCGCTAGCTACATCTATTAAAGTGTAACATAATACACTTATTAATTAGTACGAGTATTAGCAGGGTAAGCATGCTATTCGATATTAATAGCACAAGCAACGGAATTTTTTCAACATATTAAAAGGGGAACCGTCAGGAAGCATCTGAGAAAGTTAAACCTGAAATACATACAAAGATAGTGTGTGCACTGTATAGTGTAGCTACACTGCAAATGATTAAAAAAAAAGCTGTCCTACTATTAGCAAGTGATAGCACGAGCCACCTGTGCTATTAGGGATTAGTAGCGCTCGTAAAGCTATGATATTCCAGACGTTATATGTGGGGTGTGGCTAAAATATTTACTTCCGGTCACTCTAAAGGGGGGTTTGACCGAACCCCTCGAACCCCCCCTGGCTACGGGTATGCATAAGACTACAGTACAATACATTTATTAGTTGAAATGTTGTTGTAAAATGAGTTGTTTGAACACTTGAGGAATTGTTACTGCTTGTGTGGGTAAAGGTATACAATAGACCAACTTCAACAACCAATACTTCTCACTTCTAACTCTAGATCCATAGGGACTGGCTATGCAAGATTATAGGCTAGTAACAACAGAAGATGACCTAATTCCTCCAGAACTGTGCATGAAATGCAGTGAATACATTGAAAAGTAGTGGTGGTGTTAACTTTAGAAGTTTAGTTTGTTTAAAACTAAGAGTCTTACCAATTTTTTGGTCACACATGTACTATTTAACCTAACACTATAACTTTACCCAGCTGCACTATCTCACATGGTAAATTAGCTAGTGATTACAGTGCTAGCTGAGTTATAAGGAATTGAACCCAAAATTTGTGAAGAGGGCATTTTATTTCAGCTCCAACTGGCTTTTACCTTGTTCGTGCCCCATGCAACAGTATATCCTACATTTGGAAAGACCTTGTTTATGTATAAGCAAGTTATGTGGCTTTACCATTGAACTAAATCTTTTGGTTGAAGTATTCCCTACGTATGTGTATGTAGACATTATATGTACACTACACCACTCATCTCAGCTGTGCTGCTATCAATTAACCACAAAGCCAAACCTGAACTCTTTTGCAATATATTATTTTCCTCACACTAAACGGCACATCAATAAGCTACCTTAGTTAAGGGCAGAGGTGTAGATGACTGCTTTCTTTTGGTCGAATTCCTGCCACAGCAACTCCCAGAATTTACCCTGCAGTTGAAGTGAGAAGGTATCTTCAAACAGAGTCTCCTCATAATGTGCACCATCTTCCCTGAAGAATGGCCGCTCATATATTGCCCAGAAACAAAAAGCAATGCTGAGAAGGTAGCGAATCAATTGTATCACGCAATATTTATGGGTTAGCAGCAAAGAAATTGTCAATAGCAAAAAAATTGTCAACGGCATGCGCGATAAAGTTTTCCTCCACCAAAACCACCACCAATTATTAACAAAATTCCGCTGTGGTGGGGGGGGGGGGGGGGTTAACCTATACATATTATTATATATATATATAATATATTTTTTACCCCAAGATGGTAGCCCCACCCACACACGAAATACATACGGGTAGTCCGTAGGTATGGAAGCGCTTGCGACTTTTTGTACATATAATTGGCGAGTGAGCGAAGCGAGCTAGATACTATCAGGGGTAACTCAATTGAAAATCGGGGATATTTGTTATCGAGCGGGCTTATTCTAACAAAGACAAGAGAATTTGTTTAATGGTATTCTTCTTCACACTTTAAAGAGACAGATGTAAGCAAGACTTAGAAGTCAAGACAAGACAAGACCGTACACACCAGTTGCTAAACTTTAACTTCTTTCTATTTCTACCAGCTAAACCTCCTCAAAATAATCCCTGGAGATACCCCTTGTATTGGAAGTTTTAAATAATTCTCAATGATGAAGGGTTATGTGATGCCCTGAGTATATGACATGTAAGGCACTGAGGATTTCATTAGATCATGTTAGAAAAGTTATGCTTACTTGTGTCATATGACGAACGCAAAAAGAAAAACATATTCATCTATACATAAAAGAAAAGAAAAGTTTCCTGCATGTGCGATGAATGAAAGAAAATAGACTTGGGTCTACATTATTTGTCAAACGAAGGTATCAACAATGTATATCAAGGCCTGATATTCAATACTTCTTTTAGAACATTACTTAACCTTCTTCCACATAATAACCCTTCATTAGGTAATTTTCAAGTAGTTTAGCCACCATTAGTACAATAGAATTTCAGACTCCAAAGTATGAAACCTGTTGAAATCGGAAATTCTATTGAACAATGATGTTGCCCATTCCCGCCACGAGGAGGCACTACTCATGGGAACAAAAACATTGTTGGAACCTGTAACAAAAAACAACAACAGAACATCAGTTATTGTATGTGTACAAAGTAGGGATAAGTAATGTTAATGTGAGTATATACAGAAAGAATTATAGAGGGAAAGTGGGAAGGGAGAGGAATGGGCGGGTTTGTATACTTACCGGTACTGCCGGCTCTATGGGCAATTACACCGCATCATTCAGCACACCTGTTGGCTGTTAAAACGCAAAAAACTGCTTTATTAGCTTATCATATCATGCTATACAACTCATGTTAATGATAAAATTATGAAAATAATAATGTTAAGCATACTTAAAAATGGTTGACTCAATTAACAGATTTTTTCCTAAGCTTTCCAACTGGAAATTTTAGCTGACCTGACTTTCTGCAAGTATTAATGTAATAAGAGATGGCAATAATATGTGGCAATACTTGAAATTGTTTACCAAATACATGCTACTAGAAACATTAAGTACATTATTAAAATAAACAAATCTCATCAAATACTTACTTGCATTCAACATGTGTTTCCAATAATGTTTTTTCTTCTTTTTTTTTATCCTTTTTTTTTCTTTTTTTTTTCTTTTTTTTTCTTTTTTTTTTCAACAAATAAATACAATATATTCTAGGTGTTTTAATTGTTTCTTCCAAATTTCCTTCTTAGAAATTTGTTCTTCAATTTTTTTAACTTTAATTTTATCTTTCCACCTAGAGTCTGGTTGAACAAAATGCATGGAGCACAATTATGACTACGATCTTAAAATATGTTTGCACAAAGCCTTATCAAGCTAAAGTCCCTAAATTTACCACACAATGTGTGAAATCAAAACAGAATTTATTGTCATTTAAATTTTGAACGATTAACTTTTTCTTGTTTATCTTATCTGCTTGATCCCTTACATCTGCTGTGAGTTAAATTATGTTACTTTACCCAACACTGCTGGCTACATGCTCTAATTAATCCTGTGCAACCTCTCAGTTACCTCTAGCCTAGTTAACTGGTTTTGTGATTAATTTTTACGCACCATAACCTGTTTTTTTCTATATCAACACGTTTACAAATAACACTAAAATATTAGCTCAATACTTTACAACTAAATAACACTAAAATAATTAGCTCAATACTTTACAAGCCTGTTACAGTTAATTGTTACAGTCATGAAGAATTATAGGTCAAGGAATGTGACACTGTGTATAAAGAATTAATTGCAACTCTCACTCAGTTCTTTAAGATATTTTGGAAAGTGGTGCCAATTAATTCAGTATTGTATACAAGTAACATTCTGAAACTTATAAAGGATGTGTACCTAATACTTAACTAGAGTGCTTACATTCCATGTTTCTATCATAGTTTTAACAATTTTGTTTTGGCATCAAAATTGATAAAATTTGCATACCATTGGTAGCATTTCATGCTCTTGCCATGTTGATACATACAGTCTTCTTCCTTCCTCAATGAATTCATAATTTCTCTGCCCCTCAGCTTTGATTAGATTGTGTAAAGTGTAAATCCCGTTTTCATTGGGCGATGTGCCTCTCAAAGCCAAATGTGGCCAAAGTGGTAATCTGCACGTGCTTGGTCGATTGGATTGCACATTCTTTTGAACAGCGTGAGGAGCTATCAAAATAAATATTATTAACATTCCATGCATTTGATAGCATTGCCACATGAAACATATATACGTATTTCAGAACACTGAAGTCATAAATTGGCTAATGGTCATACTGCAATGCTAATTAGACTTGAAATAATATTTGATTAGCAATAGAATGCTCCGTCCTGTAAACTATATGTACTTTCAATACAATTACACTTTCATCACTTTTCCAGCAAATTTCTATTGAACCATTGGACTGTTATTACCTGAGCTGTTAGAATCGCATTACAAAAGTATGTGGAGTGCATATTGAGTTTCTATACCTATTTATAATAGTCAACACCAAATAGCCTATAGACTATAAAATATACTCACTCTATCCACTTAGCTAAGTTCTCTGATTTGGTACAGCTATAAATAGCTCATAAATTGCATGTTACATCATTACATGGCACCAAAGCTAATCTACACGGACGTAGCAGGCTACATTATTTGTAAAAATCACAAGATGTATTGTGCAAATGTTTACCTATATACCCAAACTGACTTCTACAGTATTGCCCTGCACTAATCAGCTACTACATCTCTATTAAAAAAAATGAAAAGTTACGTAACGAATTTTCAGCATTACCAGAATTCTCTGTATGTCCAGCTATTGAAGGCAGTTCTATTTTGTTTATAGATTGAAGGGAAGGATATTCCTTCTCCTTAAGAGAAAATCTCACTTTTTTGACCAATTGGTTTGAAGTACATTTCTTTTCCTTAGTCCATGTTACTGGAGAAGCTTCCATTTCTTTGGCACATTTGTATGAAGGGCCTGCCTTCCTTGATACTGAGGAAGGTCCCTTTTCATTTATAGATTGTTTAGATTGGTGAGAGAGACATGCTTTCCTTAACTTGGAAGAATATCCCATTTCATCTATAGATTGGTGAAAGAGACATTCTGTCCTTGATTGGAAAGAAGGTCCCATTTCATCTATAGATTGGTGAAAGAGACATTCTGTCCTTGACTGGAGAGAAGGTCCCATTTCATCCATGGAATTGTGAGAGAGACTTGACTTCCTTAACTTGGAAGAAGATCCCACTTCATCTATAGATTGTTGAGAGAGACATGCCTTCCCTAATTGGGAAGAAAGTCCCATTTCATCTTTAGATTGGTGAAAGAGACATCCTGACCTTGATAGGAGAGAAGGTCCCATTTCATCTATAGATTGATGAGAGTGACATGCCTTCATCAATTGGGAAGAAAGCCTCAGTTTGTTTATAGAATGGTGTAAGAGACATTCAGACCTTGATAGGAGTGAAGGTCCCATTTCATCTATAGACTGGCAAGAGAGACATTTCATCCCAGATTGAGGGGATGGTCCCATTTCATCTATAGGTTGGTGAAAGAGACATTCTGTCCTTGATCGGAGAGAAGGTCCCATTTCATCTATAGATTGGCGAGAGAGACATCCCCTCCTTGATTGGGGCGAGGCCCCCATTTTATCTACAGATTGCTGAAAGAAATCTTCCTTTCCTGATCGGAAAGAAGGTTCCATTTCATCTATAGACTGGTAAGAGGGACATTCCCTCTTTGATTGGGGAGAAGCCCCCATTTCATCTATAGATTGGTTAGAGAGACATTTCTTCCTTGTTATTTTGGAAGGTCCCATCTCCTCAGTGCAGCAGAGAACACATTGATTCTCTTTAGGTTGTGCCACTGGATAGAGCACCAAATTTTGCTTCTCCATCTTCAGTGCCACTGGAGATGGTTTGCTCTTCTCACTAGACTTCCGATGTTTTCTCACCCTGCACCATAAATCACTCGTTTTCTTATCAGAGTGATAGAAATGACCTCGCTTCTCCATAATGAACTAGTGTTTGTGACAGTTTACTTATTCAAGATTTGCAACTCTTTCCACAGTAATAGCTACTCGGACAGAGGTAGACTCGGATAGCGTCACGAAAAATAATATAATCCTATAATTGTTTTCGAACACCACTTGCCCTGCGATAACGCGACACGCTCACACACAGCACACGTTCACACGCTCACACACAGCACTCGTTCACTCAGAGCACAGTTCACTCACGCACATTACTAACAACAATTACTCCGCAGAGTGGATGCGACAACTCGGAACTGGTAGCAGCTACTAGCTAAAGTAACCTAAAAAAGGTAATAAAAATCTATTGTTTGGGACTATCTAGCTAGTTGGGGATTTGATCCGGGCGTATTCTGTTGACACGCACTACACTACAGAGAAGCAAAGTAATTGACCCACTAGCGAGTATGGAAGCGTCAGAGTTCCAGAAAGTCAACTGGACGACCTGGCCCCGCCATACGAGAGAATAGAGACAGAGGTCGTAAATCCCTCCTCGTTCTACCGTTGACTGGATCCTCTGAATATAGGTTGTCCACTAGCTAAGGGACAGACCCTATAATTAATATTACCGAGTAGGTAGAATAATATTGTTTGACCAACAGGTGGTATGCACAGTAAGAGATAAAACTTGTAACTAAGGTGAATGACAGCGATTTAGGTGATATACAAACAAAAAATGAAAGATCGGCGGTACACAAAAAAGAATAAATAAGCATGCGTGAATAAATGAGCATGAGTAAATAAATAATTGGCGAGCCAGCTAAGCGAGCGAGACAATATCAGGGGTAACTCAACTGAAAATCGGGGAAATTTGTTGGCGAGCGAGCGAGACACTTACCGGGTAACACAATTGAAAATCGGGAATATGAGTTCTACAGTGTTACCCCAATATGAGTTCTACAGTGTTACCCCAGTAAGTGTCTCGCTCGCTCGCCAACAAATTTCCCCGATTTTCGATTGAGTTACCCCTGATATTGTCTCGCTTGCTTAGCTCGCTCGCCAATTATTTATTTACGCATGCTCATTTATTCACGCATGCTTATTTATTTTTTTTTGTGTACCGTCGATCTTTCATTTTTTGTTTGTATATCACCTAAATCGCTGTCATTCACCTTAGTTACAAGTTTTATCTCTTACTGTGCATACCACCTGTTGGTCAAACAATATTATTCTACCTACTCGGTAATATTAATTATTGGGTCTGTCCCTTAGCTAGTGGACAACCTATATTCAGAGGATCCAGTCAACGGTAGAACGAGGAGGGATTTACGACCTCTGTCTCTATTCTCTCGTATGGCGGGGCCAGGTCGTCCAGTTGACTTTCTGGAACTCTGACGCTTCCATACTCGCTAGTGGGTCAATTACTTTGCTTCTCTGTAGTGTAGTGCGTGTCAACAGAATACGCCCGGATCAAATCCCCAACTAGCTAGATAGTCCCAAACAATAGATTTTTATTACTTTTTTTAGGTTACTTTAGCTAGTAGCTGCTACCAGTTCCGAGTTGTCGCATCCACTCTGCGGAGTAATTGTTGTTAGTAATGTGCGTGAGTGAACTGTGCTCTGAGTGAACGTGTGCTGTGTGTGAGCGTGTGAACGTGTGCTGTGTGTGAGCGTGTCGCGTTATCGCAGGGCAAGTGGTGTTCGAAAACAATTATAGGATTATATTATTTTTCGTGACGCTATCCGAGTCTACCTCTGTCCGAGTAGCTATTACTGTGGAAAGAGTTGCAAATCTTGCATAAGTAAACTGTCACAAACACTAGTTCATTATGGAGAAGCGAGGTCATTTCTATCACTCTGATAAGAAAACGAGTGATTCTATATGGTGCAGGGTGAGAAAACATCGGAAGTCTAGTGAGAAGAGCAAACCATCTCCAGTGGCACTGAAGATGGAGAAGCAAAATTTGGTGCTCTATCCAGTGGCACAACCTAAAGAGAACCAATGTGTTCTCTGCTGCACTGAGGAGATGGGACCTTCCGAAATAACAAGGAAGAAATGTCTCTATAACCAATCTATAGATGAAATGGGGGCTTCTCCCCAATCAAAGAGGGAATGTCCCTCTTACCAGTCTATAGATGAAATGGAACCTTCTTTCCGATCAGGAAAGGAAGATTTCTTTCAGCAATCTGTAGATAAAATGGGGGCCTCGCCCCAATCAAGGAGGGGATGTCTCTCTTGCCAATCTATAGATGAAATGGGACCTTCTCTCCGATCAAGGACAGAATGTCTCTTTCACCAACCTATAGATGAAATGGGACCATCCCCTCAATCTGGGATGAAATGTCTCTCTTGCCAGTCTATAGATGAAATGGGACCTTCACTCCTATCAAGGTCTGAATGTCTCTTACACCATTCTATAAACAAACTGAGGCTTTCTTCCCAATTGATGAAGGCATGTCGCTCTCATCAATCTATAGATGAAATGGGACCTTCTCTCCTATCAAGGTCAGGATGTCTCTTTCACCAATCTATAGACGAAATGGGACTTTCTTCCCAATTAGGGAAGGCATGTCTCTCTCACCAATCTATAGATGAAATGAGATCTTCCAAGTTAAGGAAGTCAAGTCTCTCTCACAATTCCATGGATGAAATGGGACCTTCTCTCCAGTCAAGGACAGAATGTCTCTTTCACCAATCTATAGATGAAATGGGACCTTCTTTCCAATCAAGGACAGGTTGTCTCTTTCACCAATCTATAGATGAAATGGGATATTCTTCCAAGTTAAGGAAAGCATGTCTCTCTCACCAATCTAAACAATCTATGGATGAAATGGGACCTTCCTCAGTATCAAGGAAGGTAGGCCCTTCATACAAATGTGCCAAAGAAATGGAAGCTTCTCCAGTAACATGGACTAAGGAAAAGAAATGTACTTCAAACCAATTGGTCAAAAAAGTGAGATTTTCTCTTAAGGAGAAGGAATATCCTTCCCTTCAATCTATAAACAAAATAGAACTGCCTTCAATAGCTGGACATACAGAGAATTCTGGTAATGCTGAAAATTCGTTACGTAACTTTTTATTTTTTTTAATAGAGATGTAGTAGCTGATTAGTGCAGGGCAATATTGTAGAAGTCAGTTTGGGTATATAGGTAAACATTTGCACAATACATCTTGTGATTTTTACAAATAATGTAGCCTGCTACGTCCGTGTAGATTAGCTTTGGTGCCATGTAGTGATGTAACATATTTATAGCTGTACCAAATCAGAGAACTTAGCTAAGTTTATAAAGGATAGAGTGAGTATATTTTATAGTCTATAGGCTATTTGGTGTTGACTATTATAAATAGGTATAGACACTCAATATGCACTCCACATACTTTTGTAATGCGATTCTAACAGCTCAGGTAATAACAGTCCAATGGTTCAATAGAAATTTGCTGGAAAAGTGATGAAAGTGTAATTGTATTGAAAGTACATATAGTTTACAGGATGGAGCATTCTAATATTATTTCAAGTCTAATTAGCATTGCAGTATGACCATTAGCCAATTCATGACTTCAGTATTCTGAAATACGTATATATGTTTCATGTGGCAATGCTATCAAATGCATGGAATGTTAATAATATTTATTTTGATAGCTCCTCACGCTGTTCAAAAGAATGTGCAATCCAATCGACCAAGCACGTGCAGATTACCACTTTGGCCACATTTGGCTTTGAGAGGCACATCGCCCAATGAAAACGGGATTTACACTTTACACAATCTAATCAAAGCTGAGGGGCAGAGAAATTATGAATTCATTGAGGAAGGAAGAAGACTGTATGTATCAACATGGCAAGAGCATGAAATGCTACCAATGGTATGCAAATTTTATCAATTTTGATGCCAAAACAAAATTGTTAAAACTATGTCGAAACAATGGAATGTAAGGCACTCGTAGTTCAGTAATTTGGTACACATCCGTTATAAGTTTAGAATGTACTTGTATACAATACTAATAATTTGCAACCACTTTCCTAAAAATCTTAAAGAACTGAGTGAGAGTTTGCAATTAATTCTTTATACACGTGGTCACATTCCTTGTCCTATCATTCTTCATGACTGTCACAGGCTTTTAAAGTATTGAGCTAATTATTTTAGTGTTATGTGTAAAATGTGTTGATATAAAGTCCCATATACAGTTAGGTGGTGTAAAAATTTAATCAAAACCGTTAACTAAGCTAGAGTTACTGAGAGGTTGCAAGGATTAATTAGAGGCCATGTAGCCCAGCAGTGTTGGGTAAGAGTAACATAATTTAACTCACAGCATGATGTAAGGTCAAGCAGATAAGATAACATGAAAAAGTTAATCGTTTCAAAATTTTACATGACAATCAATCTGTTTTGATTTCATACATTTTGTGTAATTTAGGACTTTAAGCTTTAAGCTTTGTGTCAACATTTTTTAAGATTTTAGTCATAATTAGTGCCTCCATGCTTTTTTTTCAGCCAGACTCTAGTGTAAAGCTAAAATTGGAAGTTAACAAAATTGAAAGACAATTTCTAAGAAGGAAATTTGGAAGAAACCATTAAAACACCTAGAATAAATTATTTATGGTTTACAAAAAAAAAAAAAAAAAAAAAGAAAAAAACAAGAAAAACGAGAAATAAAAAAAAAAGGATAAAAAAAAAAGAAGAAAAAACATGTTGAATGCAAGTAAGTATTTGATGAGATTTGTTTATTTCAATAATGGTACTTAATTTTCTCAGTTTTTATTCGAATGCACTAGTCTTATTAAATAAAACAAATAGACGTTTCGACCACTCTACAGTGGCCATCATCAGTGTAATGGTAATATTTGATACAAAAAAGAATGACCTTAGGATGTAAATGCTGTGTTACTTTAATAACATGTTTATTTTGACTTGTCCCTAGGGCTTAGGTGATAAGGGCATTGTACACTTCAGGCAGTGGTCCATTTTCCCTGTTGATTGTGTTGCTGGTCTTTTTAATATACCAAGATTCAAGCAAACACCTCTGGGTCCAGTTCTGCTGACAGTCTATAACTTTCACATTGCTCCAATCAATCTGATGGTTCCTTCTTATTGCATGCTCTGCCACAGCTGAAGTGTTGTATATGGCATCAAAGGAAGTCAAGGCTCTTTGGTGCTCCTTCACTCTGTGCTGCAGTGTGCGTCCTGTCTGGCCAATATATACCTCTTTGCAGGTACCACAAGTGATTTTGTAGACAACGCCATTCCTTTGATTTATCTGGATGGGAGTTTTCGGATGTACAAGTAGTTGCCTGAGAGTTTTGTGAGGTCTGAAGCAGGTTCTTATATTAAGAGGAGTCAATATCCTTCTGATACTCTCAGATACATTTCTTATATATGGGAGTACTACGGTTGCAACTGGTTGTCTGTCCTCCATAATGCTATTCCTTGCACTATTTGTGCTCATCTTTTTAGATATTCTTTCTATCATCTTTAGTGGATAGCCATTTTGTCTCAAAGCTTGAGTGACATGTTCTTCTTCTTTGACTCTATCTAGATGGAAACTGCAGATCTTTTTTTGCCCTATGGAAGAGTGTAGTAGCCACAGCTCTCTTGTGTTCCATGGGGTGATGAGAATCAAAGGACAAATACTTGTCTGTCTGTGTTGGCTTTCTGTAGACAGTGGTGCTGAGACTACCATCTTCATGGTGGTGAATCGTAGTGTCCAGGAAGGATAATTGCTTGTTTGATTCCAGTTCCATTGTGAACTTTATGGATGGCTCTATGGAATCTATATGTTGTTTGAAGTCATCAATGTTATTCCTCTCAAGTGCTGCACAGATATCGTCAACATACCTCTTCCAAAATAATGGGGGAGAGTGATAGGTTCTTAGTGCTCTTTCCTCTACATCTTCCATTACTAGATCTGCCACTACTACGGAAACTGGTGACCCCATCGCAGTTCCAAATGTCTGCTGGTAAAACTCATTGTCATATGCCAGATATGCTGCATTAAGACATAGAAGGAGTAGTTGTTTTATTTGGTCTGGGGATAGCATAGTTCTATCTCCTAGTGTAGGATCCTCCTGCAAGCGTTCATATGCAACATCAGCAGCTACGTCCACAGGTATTTTGGTGAATAGGGATACTACATCAAAAGAGACCAAAGTTACTCCATCAGGTAGCGATTGATTGGCTATAAAACCTGAAAATTCAAAAGAGTTAGCCACATTTGAAGATGTTTTTCCCACTAATGGTGACAACAAGGTAACTAAGTGTTTAGATAACCTGTATGTAGGAGAGTTAACAAATGAAACAATAGGTCTTAAAGGAACTCCTGGTTTGTGTATTTTGGGAAGACCATAGAATTGTGGTGTTTTTCCAGATGAACTTCTAAGTTGGTAGTATAGACTGCTTGGTAGAACTCCTGATCTTTTAAGAGATAGTAAAAAGCTATTCATTTTCCTTTCCAGTGCTGAAGCAGGATCACGGGACAGTTTTTTGTAAGTCTTACTATCGGATAGCATAGATTTCACTTTGCTATCATAGTCTGTTTTGTCCAAAACTACAGTCAGCCTTCCTTTATCAGCTGGTAGAATGACAATGCTGCTGTCTTTGTTCAGATCCTTGATCGCTCTAGATTCTGAGGAAGATATGTTTGACACTGGTAGCTTTGCTTTCTTTAGAGCCCCGATTACATTAATTCTAGCAGCTTGACTCTTGCCAGACTTAACTTTTCTCAAGCCATTTTCAACAGATACTATGATTTCTGGTATGGGTATCTTTGCTGGTGTTAGTGAAAAGTTTAAACCCTTTGCAAGGACTTTCTTCTCATTCATAGTTAGCTGTTTTGATGAATAGTTTTTAACCCATTTGTCTGGGTTAACAATTGAACCACTGGTGTGTTTTTGCTCACTACGGGCCATCAATTGATCAAATTTCTTCTTCTGTCTCTCTTTACATTTGGCTGTCATTTTATCTTGTGCTTTCTGCCGTACCTCATCCAAAGTAGTCATATCCATAAAAGACAGATCTCTTTCAAGTTGTTGCTGGTAGAACAGGAAATCTTTTTCACCTTGTTTGATTTTTTTCATATTCTCTCCAATTCGAAGTAGTAAAAAATCCCTACTAGCTTTCAGAGCTATTTGCCTTCCATTGTGGCTCTGTATTAATGGTCTTACTTGCAGGCTCCTTGGAATCAAGCCATACCTCTTAGCCCTGATGTTAAAAGTCAAGTGTTGTTTTGTAGACGCTATCACTTCAGCATTTTTTATGTAATGTCTTACTGTACCAATGATAGTCCTACCATATTTCTCCTTTATAATACGAAAAATTCCTGTGTGACTAGGTATACTCATTTTCTCAGTTTTTATTCGAATGCACTAGTCTTATTAAATAAAACAAATAGACGTTTCGACCACTCTGCAGTGGCCATCATCAGTGTAATGGTAATATTTGATACAAAAAAGAATGACCTTAGGATGTAAATGCTGTGTTACTTTAATAACATGTTTATTTTTGACTTGTCCCTAGGGCTTAGGTGATAAGGGCATTGTACACTTCAGGCAGTGGTCCATTTTCCCTGTTGATTGTGTTGCTGGTCTTTTTAATATACCAAGATTCAAGCAAACACCTCTGGGTCCAGTTCTGCTGACAGTCTATAACTTTCACATTGCTCCAATCAATCTGATGGTTCCTTCTTATTGCATGCTCTGCCACAGCTGAAGTGTTGTATATGGCATCAAAGGAAGTCAAGGCTCTTTGGTGCTCCTTCACTCTGTGCTGCAGTGTGCGTCCTGTCTGGCCAATATATACCTCTTTGCAGGTACCACAAGTGATTTTGTAGACAACGCCATTCCTTTGATTTATCTGGATGGGAGTTTTCGGATGTACAAGTAGTTGCCTGAGAGTTTTGTGAGGTCTGAAGCAGGTTCTTATATTAAGAGGAGTCAATATCCTTCTGATACTCTCAGATACATTTCTTATATATGGGAGTACTACGGTTGCAACTGGTTGTCTGTCCTCCATAATGCTATTCCTTGCACTACTAGTGCATTCGAATAAAAACTGAGAAAATGAGTATACCTAGTCACACAGGAATTTTTCGTAATGTACTTAATGTTTCTAAACAATTTCAAGTATTGCCACATATTATTGCCATCTCTTATTACAATACTTGCAGAAAGTCAGGTCAACTAAAATTTCCAGTTGGAAAGCTTAGGAAAAAATCTGTTAATCGAGTCAACCATTTTTAAGTATGCTTAACATTATTATTTTCATAATTTTATCATTAGCATGAGTTGTATAGCATGATATGATAAGCTAATAAAGCAGTTTTTTTGCGTTTTAACAGCCAACATAATGTGTTTAATTAAAATTCACCCGATGTTTTGATTTCATGTTGAAGTCCTCCTTGGGGGGTCAGGTAGAACTCTTCGTAATAAACATAATATTAATAACAAATAGCTGGTGGATATTTACATTTATTTTTATGTGTCTAGCTAATTCGGGTGTGCTGAATGATGCGGTGTATTTGCCCATTAAGCCGGCAGTACCGGTAAGTATACAAACCCGCCCATTCCTCTCCCTTCCCACTTTCCCTCTATAATTCTTTCTGTATAATATACTCACATTATCATTACTTATCCCTACTTTGTACACATACAAATAACTGATGTTCTGTTATTGTTTTTTTGTTACAGATTTTAACAATGTTTTTGTTCCCATGAGTAGTGCCTCCTCGTGGCGGGAATGGGCAACATCATTGTTCAATAGAATTTCGGATTTCAACAGGTTTCATACTTGGAGCCTGAAATTCTATTGTACTAATGGTGGCTAAACTACTTGAAAATTACCTAATGAAGGGTTATTATGTGGAAGAAGGTTAAGTATATGTTCTAAAAGAAGAATTGAATATAAGGCCTTGATATACATTGTTGATACTTTCGTTTGACAAATAATGTAGACCCAAGTCTATTTTCTTTCATTCATCGCACATGCAGGAAACTTTTCTTTTCTTTTATGTATAGATGAATATGTTTTTCTTTTTGCATTCGTCATATGACACAAGTAAGCATAATTTTTCTAACATGATCTAATGAAATCCTCAGTGCCTTACATGTCATATACTCAGGGTATCACATAACCCTTCATCATTGAGAATTATTTAAAACTTCCAATACAAGGGGTATCTCCAGGGATTATTTTGAGGAGGTTTAGCTGGTAGAAATAGAAAGAAGAAGTTAAAGTTTAGCAACTGGTGTGTACGGTCTTGTCTTGTCTTGACTTCTAAGTCTTGCTTACATCTGTCTCTTTAAAGTGTGAAGAAGAATACAATAAAAAAAATTCTCTTGTCTTTGTTAGAAAATAAGCCCGCTCGATAACAAATATCCCCGATTTTCAATTGAATTACCCCTTATAGTATCTCGCTCGCTTCGCTCGCTCGCCAATTATATGTACAAAAAGTCGCAAGCGCTTGCATACCTACGGACTACGGTATGTATTTCGTGTGTGGGTGGGGCTAAGCACAAATGGCGAGCGAGCCTTAAACTACATTATTGTTAAATGATTGATTTTAACAAGTAACACTCAAGCTACTAAAATATATTCAAGTTTTTAAATTACGTATGCGGTAAAGGGGATTCAAAGCCATAGTAACCGCTCCCAGCAACTGTTTGAATTGAAAAAGAAGCAACAAAATCAAGTCACTTTATTTGAAGTTTCCTTTGTGACATTCTTAATAGTAGTTGTAATGCACAATACTTTCACACAACTAAACATACCTACGCAAGACTTACCTTCGCGGTTAGTCTAGTGGACAATGAATTTACAAGTAAATGCTGTTGAGTAGGGCTTATAACTGTGACAAATAGCATAAAAATGGAGCTCCCATAAGTTTTTGCGTTTAAACTGCACCCGCAAAAAAATTCAAAGCAGTAAACAATTCAATTTTTAAGGTGATACGGGTAATGGTCGCTAAACCGGAGGATTCTGTTTAGTGAATTTTGGGACGGGGTCGAACGCGGAGCGAACACTAAAATACGGAGGGTCAAAGTACAAAATGACATACGTACGTCCAAACATATATATAAATAAATAAACAAACATCCCCGATTTTCAATTGTGTTACCCCTGTAAGTGTCTCTCTCGCTACGCTCGCTCGCCACTTACAGGGGTAACACAATCGAAAATCGGGGATGTTTATAAATTTATTTGGCGAGCGAGCGAAGCGAGCGAGACAGTTTTAGGGGTGGATAATGCAAAATCGGGTATATGTTATATATATGTATGTATGTATGTATGGATTGTACGTATGCCCTTTAAACGCGCGTGCTAGGAACGTTTTTTCTTCAAAAAACACGGCTTTTTAGGCTTGACCCCAAAAAGTTGATTCTACCGGTTACTATGTCATTGAAGACCCTTTACCAGTTTTAATTTCAAAACTTCGCCTTTTTTTCGGCTAAGTGCGGCTTGTTAGTTGTCAAGAGCCACCTGTAGTCAGTACTAAGAGAGCTATCACTACTTCTGAAAAGCGTATGTAAGCACATAAAGTATTAATGCTAAGGAAGCTACTACTACTCGAGGGATGCCGACGTAAGTACACAATTCCATATTTGTATGCAAAATAACTCTGGCATTTCTTTTTTATAGCTAAGAGCTTGTTGTCAACAGTGACTGGTAAATTCAAATAGTCAGAAGGACTCAAATTTGGTACTACAAAAGTTACCACTGCTGAAGAAAATGAGGTAAGAAAGTAATTTTGTATTTGTGTGCTAAAATTGATTGTCTTTTGTTTTTGTAGGTGAGAGCTTGTTATCAAGAATTCAAGGTAATTCAGATTGTCAAAGTAACTTCAATTTGATACTACAGAAGTTATCAATACTCAAGAATGATGTAAGTAGTAATTCCATATTTGTTGGCTAAAATTACAAATAATAACACTGGTTTATTTTTTATCGTAGCTGAGAGCTTGTTCAAGAGTTACTGGTAATTGAGATTATCAGAATGGTTGATGTTTGATTCTACAAAAGTTACCATTAATAAGGTAAGAGAGTGATTTTGTATTTGTTTGCTGAAATCAAATGTCATAACTGCTATTATAGTGTTTGCATGAAGTAAGCTAAAAATAGTAACATTTTATGTTACCTAACTATCAGGCTCGCTCGCCATTTGTGCTCAAGCACACCACTAGTTTAGATATATGTATGGACGTATGTATGTCATTTTGTACTTTGACCCTCGCGTTTTTGTGTTAGTTATGTGGTCGACCCCGTCCCAAATTGCACTAAACAGAATCCTCTGGTTTATCGATCAGTACCCGTGTCACCCTAGAAATTGAATTGTTTACCGTTTTGAATTCTTTTGCGGGTGCAGTTCAAACTTGAAAACTTAAGGGACTTCCATTTCTATTCCAGTTAGTGGCGGTGGTAAGTCAATGCGCTCTTTGTCATGGTTATAAGCCGTGCGCAACAGTATTTACTTGAAAATACATTGTCCACTATACTACTGCGAAGGTAAGTCTGTGTAGGTGCATGTCCAGTTGTGTCAAAGCATTGTGTGTTACAACCACTACTTAGCTAAAGAATATCACAAAGAAAACTTTTAAATAACGTGTATTGTTTTGTTGTTGTTTTTTTCCTTCCAAGCAGTTGCAGAGAGTTGTTACTATGGCACTGAAATCCCTTTACCCTGTATGCTAAATTAAAAAACTGGACCTTATTTCCAGTAGCTTCAGTGTTAGAAGTCAAAATCAATAGTATAGTCTTTAGGCTCGCTCGCCATTTGTGCTCAAGCACATCACTAGTGTTAGTGTAGTTTTAATTTCTGTTCTGTAAACTATTTCGGATTTTATTGGCGAGCGAGCGTAGTGAGCGAGACACTTACAGGGGTAACACAATCGAAAATCGGGGATGTTTGTTTATTTATTGGCGAGCGAGCGAAGCGAGCGGGACCGTATTAGGGGTGGATAATGCAAAATCGGGTATATGTTATATGTATATATGTATATATGTATGTATGTATGGATTGTACGTATGCCCTTTAAACGCTCGCGCGGGGAACGTTTTTTCTTCAAAAAACACGGCTTTTTAGGCTTGACCCCAGTTTATTCTGAAACTACAGCATTAAGCAAGCCTTACTTTATACTTTAGCTCCAAAGTGTGAGAAAATTCCTGCGAAAATGCTTGCTTTTCAAGAAACAAAAAGTTGATTCGATCGGTTACTATGACATTGAAGACCCTTTACCAGATTTAAATTCAAAACTTCGCCTTTTTTCCGGCTAAGTGCGGCTTGAAGAGAGCTATCACTACTTCTGAAAAGCGTATGTAAGCACATAAAGTATTAATGCTAAGGAAGCTACTACTACTCGAGGGATGCCGAGGTAAGCACGCAATTCCATATTTGTTAGCTAAATATGCAAAATAACTCTGGCCTTTCTTTTTTATAGCTAAGAGCTTGTTGTCAACAGTGACTGGTAAATTCAAATAGTCAGAAGGACTCAAATTTGGTACTACAAAAGTTACCACTGCTCAAGAAAATGAGGTAAGAAAGTAATTTGTATTTGTGTGCTAAAATTGATTGTCTTTGTTTTTGTAGGTGAGGAGCTTGTTGTCAAGAATTCAAAGTAATTCAGATGGCCAAAGTAACTTCAATGATACTACAGAAGTTATCAATACTCAAGAATGAGGTAAGTAGTAATTCCATATTTGTTGGCTAAAATTACAAATAATAACACTGGTTTATTTTTTATCGTAGCTGAAAGCTTGTTCAAGAGATACTGGTGATTGAGATTATCAGAATGGCAGATGTTTGATACTACAAAAGTTATCATTAATCAGGTAAGAGAGTGATTTTGTACTTGTTTGCTGAAATAAAAGGTCATAACTGCTATTATAGTGTTTGCATGAACTAAGCTAAAACATAGTAACAATACTTTTATGTTACCTAACTATCAGGCTCGCTCGCCATTTGTGCTCAAGCACACCACTAGTATTATTGTTTACTTGATTGTTGTTACAGATGATAGTTTTGTGTGCTGTTCTCTTCGTTAGCCAATTCGGTAAAAGTTTGAATATTGTTTTTAATCCTCTTTTTATGTAAACGTTCAATACCTCTTGTTATACTCAGGTGGCAACATGATTTTTCCTTTTCTCCCATTTATGGTGCATGATTTCTTCCCTCATTTGGACAAGGATGAACTGGGTAAAGTAGTGTAATATATATAGTTCCTGCGGAGAAGATTGATTAACATGATTTTTCCTTTTCTCCCATTTATGGTGCATGATTTCTTCCCTCATTTGGACAAGGATGAACTGGGTAAAGTAGTGTAATATATATAGTTCCTGCGGAGAAGATTGATTAACTATGTTATCAATGCAGGTCGTAAAGCAGGTTACTTAGGAGGTGCATATTACTTAGGAAATTTATTTGGCTCTTTCATCTGGGGAATGGCTGCCGACAAGCTAGGAAGAAGAACAGTCTTGCTAATGGGTGTGTTCTTTATCATTGTTTGTGAGCTCTTCTTTGGCTTTAGTCAGAACATGCTATGGGCCGTGTCTGCTAGACTGCTCTGGGGCTTGTTCAATGGGAACACTGGAGTAGCCAAGACTTATATATCTGAGGTAAGTAGTTATAGATTAGTTGCTGGAGCTCAGTTATTATTATTATTATTATTATTATATATATATTTTTTCTCAAGATTTGTGATGACACGAATCTAGCCAAGGGTTTTGCTGCTGTAGGAACTACTGGAGGCATGGGATGGCTCATGGTAAGTGCAATAATTTGTATTTTATGCAATTCGATTATGCGACTTGCTCTGTTTTAACTATATATTTAGGGCTCTGTGATAGGAGGATTTTTGGCTCAGCCCGCTAATAAGTACTGCCTGCTTGAGTTTCAGTTGTTTTGTGACTATCCATACTGTTTCCCATGCTTGGTAGGAGCTGGACTCAGCATGTTCAGTTTATTAGGTGAGTCATTTTAAAAGAATTGCATGCAATAGGCATAGGATGAAATGAGGACGAAGCTATGTAAAGTTTATATAATATAATCCTCTATTTTTGCTCATGTGTGTGTGTGTGCACATGTTTGATAATGTAAACTGTGTTTTGCTATGTATTATTGGCGATCAAGCGGAGTGAGTGAGGCACTCTCAGGGGTAACACAATTGAAAATTGGGGGTATTTGTTTGTTATCGAGCAAGCGAAGAGAGCGAGATACTTTTAGGGGTGGACAATTGAAAATCAGGTATAATATTATACATATATGTATGGATGGTACGTATGCCCCTTAAGTGCGCGCATGGGTGTCGTTTTTTTTTCTCTCTTAAAAACACAGTTTTTTTAGGCTTGACCCCACTTTATTCTGATACTACAGCATTAAGCAAGTCTTACTTGAAACTTGGGTTCCAAATTGTGAGATAAGTCCAAACTTCACTAAACAGAATCCTCTTGTGTATCAATCATTACCCATATCATTCTAGAAATTGACTTGTTTTCCGTTTTGAATTCTTTTGTGGGTGCAGTTAAAACTTGAAAACCTACTGGAGTTCCATTTTTATTTGAGTTAGTGGCGGTGATAAGTCAATGCGCTCTTTGTCATAGTTATAAGCCTTACGAAACAATACTTGAAAATTCATTATGCACTAGACTAACCACGAAGATAAGTCTTCTGTATAGGTATGTCCAGTTGTGTGAAAGTATTGTGCATTACAATCACTACTTAGCTAAAGAATATCACAAAGAAAATTTAAATAACGTGCATTGTTTTGTTGTTTTTTAAATTCAAACAGTTGCGGCGAGTGGTTACTATGGCACTGATATCCCTTTACCGTATATATGTAATTAAAAAATTCGACCTTATTTTTAGTAGCTTGTGTTAGAAGTTAGAATCAATTGGTTAACAATAGTGTAGTTTTAGACTTGCTCGCCATTTGTGCTCATAGCTAGCACATCACTAGTTTATCCCTTCGTATTAGGTAGTTTCTGAATGACACAAGATGCACTAGGTCTTAAAAAATTGCTGTTAGATTCAACACTGTGCTGTAATTCTGTAGAACTTCTTGTTTTTTTCAAGTCGCAAAATGTTATGGCAAATAGTTACTATAGTATTAAAACCCTTTACTCTAAAAGCAGGAGTTTCTGAGCTCAGTATGAATTGTAGCGAGGTGTCACATAAGCAAGTAGGTTTTGTAACTCTGAGGTCCTACGGTAATAGCATTCATATCTTACTTCACAATTCCTTTCTTAGTCGTTTTTTTTTTACTCATTAAATGTATTCTCTCTTTCACTGGCTTCTTCTCAGTTTTTTTTTACTAATTAAATGTATGTATTCTCTCTCTTTCACAGGCTTGTTTTTAAATAATACAGAATTAAATTTTTTTTTAAATTGTGTATTCTGATAAGAAGCCTATGAGAGAGAGAGAAAGAACACATTTAATGAGTAAAAAAGGCTGAGGAAATAATTTGTGAAGTGATAGATTGCAGAGTAAAAAATTCCTCTGGACATACCAACACAAGACTTACTTTGAAAAAGGAAAAATTCTGTTGGTCTGTTGAGAGTGAGACTGTAGCATAGCAGTACCCCTTTGTGGTATTATGCTGCACTTAGCTAGCGCTGCCACCAGAGTTCTGTGGCCAGATTCAACAAGGTCGCAATTTTACTCTACTACTTGCAAATACTGCATATGTAACAGAACTGACTAAAGGATGACAAAACTGTACAGTATAAGTGAGTGTGCACATGTGTGATGATTGAATGGTAAGTTTAACATTGAAAGTTCCAAATAGAGCTCAGCAGGTTGGTTGCTAGGAATGTATGTGTGTGCTTAGAGTGAGACCATCTGATAATGTGGTAGTGTTACACCACACCCTTAACAGTATAAATATAGAATTGAAGTGTTGTTTGCTGGCTGGTTGTCATAGCTCAATGGCAGGGCGTTTGTGCATTAAACAAGTTGTCCTTGGTTTGATCCCTGGTGATGGCCAAACTTTTTAAAATTCTGTGTTGTTTAAAAAGAAGCCTGTGAACAAGAGATCATATTGTCATTATGTCACATTCTTCTTAAAAGCTTCTATCTTGTCTATACTATTAGCTACTCTATTATCTATGGCCCATCTTTATTCCTTGTTTCCATTATTTAGCCTTGAATGTGGTATTCAACATAACATTTTCCTCTCTCTGCCCTTACAGGTGCGTGGTTGTTTTTGGATGAGACACTTAAAAAGGATAAAAAAGAAAGTTCATCTTACAAGCAGTCATCTGAAGGCCAAGATTCTGGTATAGATCTCATTAAAGAATCAGATGGCAATTCTAATGGTCAATCTCAAGACAGTGACAACGAAAGTGAAAAAGATGAATCAAGTAATCACGAAGATGGAATTTCACATGTGTTTCTAGATGATATTGACACAGATTCAGATTATGAGGCTTCTTCTGATACAGAACTAATACAGAATATTCAAAGACTGAGTCAGCGCAGGAAAGCAGGATTCTTATTTGGCAGGTTTAAAAAAGTCTGTGCCCACATGTGCAATCCTCTTAGACTAATAAAGAAGGTAATACAGAGGCTAACAGAATGTGTGGGAGTATTTGTATTCTTTGTCACTGGAGTGAAGAAGTTATTAAGCAGATGCAAATCAGATCATATACGACATTCTTCTCCCGTAAATTGGAGGTCTGTTGGCAACAATGTATGGAAAACTGTCTTGCTATTGAAGGACAGAAGAGTCATGATTTCAATCCTTCTCTATGGAGTGATTGCTTTTCTTGAAATCATAGCCTATGAGGTAAGTACAATTGATAATGTAGTGTAAATTTGTACTTATAATGTAATAACGTGTAATAATATGCTAATGTACATAAGCAGTTTTACCTGTAAACTGCCAATGTACAATATATTTAATTAAAACTAATTATATCAGCCAGAGAATGACTGATCCTAACATTAAGTGTTTCAAGACATTGCCAATAATCCTAAAAAAATGTTTAGCTGAGATCGAGATTCAATGCACTCACCTTGAACCGGGGGGGGGGGGGGGGGGATTGGTGGGTGTTAATGCAATTGTGACAGTTCTCATGTGGTATGATTTGATATCATGATTAAAACAAAGTTTCTTTAGGTATATGTTGGCAGTAAGTACTGTAGCTTCCTTGTGTGGGTCACTGCATATTTCTTTCATTCGATTTGCAGCTTTTACCTTTGTTGCTTGTAACTGATCATGAACATGGTGGTTATAATATGGATACTAGTGAAATAGGAGTCATCCTCTCAGCAGTTGCTGTCCTGCAGCTGCTATTTCAGGTATTGGATGCTTCATTACATTTTATCTACTGTTGATTTTTTTTATTGTGTTTACTTTTAGTCATTAGTTTATCCTCAAGTAGTGAAGATTTTAAAATATAGGAAAACATTTATGTTCGGGTTAATTCTATTTGCTGTTGGAATCTTCATCCTTCCTTTTTCCAATCAAATGTCTGGACCTATTTCAAATGACGGATTCAATTCTTCTGGTAGTGGAAGTGGAATGTTAGATGTCTCGACTCCATTTTGTGGATTTGATAGTATCAATGATTTCAATTCTACTGTGGCCATTGACAATCCTATCAGTCGGGTTCCAGCTAGAGTCTGGACCATTATTATTATTGTAAACATTATTCAAGTGTTAGGAAGGTTAGTAGCAATTTTAGAGAATATCTAGTTTTTAATGATGCTCTACTAGAATAGTTCAATAGTTGAGTTTGTAATACTAAAGCATAGATATAGCGTTTCTCAGGAACAAAGTATAAGAACAGGATACTTATTCATACTGTATAATTTCATCTCTACTACATTAATATTATATTCTTAATTATGTTACTATGTGAACATAATTAATTTTTTTGAACTTATCATAGTATAGAGAAAACTGAATGACTACAAGATGTTTTGGCTTCATTTAATATACATAGTGATAATGTTAAGAATATAAAAGGACACTCATTGCCTGATTCTACATTCCTAAATCACTGCTGCCATTCAAGTGCTAAAGAAGGCTTGGTCATATTATGTTTACTCACTTTTAATCAGGCAATGAATGAGTGAATGTTGTTGTCATGCCGTGTATAGTCATAAACATGGTGTCAACTATTCAAGACTAGAAAGCTGAAGTTAGAATTGCTGAGTTGGTTATATTACTATGAAAACCCATAGACATGCTCAGGATGGTGCCTGACTTGAATATCATGCCTTTAGTATGCTAAATATTGTTTAATTGATTCTAGCCAAGTTAAAAAAAAAAAGGTGACAATAGAATTAAAAATATTTTTCTTTTTCTATTTACTCTCTATAGTAAATTGTGGAAAGATTAACCCAATAACCCAATTAAAAAAGATGATTTTGTACCAGTGATAAGAAAGTTACATAACCTCAAGAATATGTACCTTCAATAACCTTCCTTTTATGTATTTATTTAAGGGGAATAGTGCTCAAACAATTAGCACTCAACAGGGTTCATATAGAGTGGGGAACTGAACTTAACCCCGCTTCCCCCTCCCCCTCCCCACTGTCAAATTTTCTCTTACAAGCGATTGTTTAAATATAGCTAATAGATAGGGATTCATTCAGGATTTTCACTTGGGGGAGGGAGGGAGGGAGGGGGACACATCATCCAACAATGTAACTAAAATGCCTTGTACGATACTCCTAGCAAGGATGGAGAGGTCAAATTTGCAATTGAAGGGCCAAAAATGAAGTTGGTTAGTTTTAACAAAATTCTTAGTATATTTATAAAGACTATCAAGTACCCCGCCACATAGTGGCGCTTGACGTATTGCAAAGTAAGAATGCAGTAGCACAAGTTATCTTGCTCAGTTATCATTCTCTATCATTGGTAGGTTACATAAGTTTCCCTCTCCTACTCTCTTTTTCTGAACTATCTGATCTTTTCTTCTACCCCACCTCTCCTATCTTCAGCTCTTCTTTTTGAGTCATGGAGCCTGTTTTCCTTTGTCTATCTCTCCTGCTTCTGAATTTCTGTCCTATTTGAGAAACTATTGTTTCCTATTTCGTACTTTAGGCCTTTCTTTTGAAAACTAACCCCCGCCTTAACTCGATGATTCCACCCGCTTTTTAGTTATAATTAATTGTTCGCCTTTTTGCCTTCTCTTCCCTTCCATTTTAAACTATAAACTTACACTGCCTTACCTCGCCGATTCCATTCGCTTTTCAGTTACAATTAATCGCCTTTTACCTTCTCTTTTGTACTTTTGCCTTCCTTTTTTAAACCTATGCCGCCTTCCATCGTCTATTGCACCTGCTTTTTAGAAATAGCCAGCACGTTCTACTGAATATGATGACACTTTACCTACTATAAAGTGATGATGCTGTAGCGAACCATACAAAGCTCATGAATTATGCATGAATACGCACACCGTTGGTCGTCGTCAGTTGTCGTCATCATTACTGACCCACATTATATTTATAGAGATGAATTGGTGTTTCCCTATATCCTCGTATTCATAAACGATTAACTAATGGAGCAATTATAGCCAATTTAATCACTGCACTTCTCAATTCATAATGGGCTCCGTGATATTATTAAATTATGGCATAGCAGTCTGTGGATGGTTATTGGCTGAATATTGTTGTTGTTTGTTGTTGTTCATGTTTATAGTTTGGGGTCTATAACAAGTGTGATGGTCTTCATCAGCAATTCATCGGTGGTGAGACCAACTTTCTTGAAATAATCACAAGACTGTAACATGTTCTTATCATAATCCATTTATTATGCTATTATTATAGCCCAGCACTAGAGTGACTATAAATGGCTATGGTCAGTCTGTTGCTGCTCTGATGCGTATGATAGGTCCAATGGCAGGAGCTCCATTGTTTGCTTGGAGTGAAACATTAAGTAAGCATTAACAGAATTATTGTGTGAATAATATTGTTGCAACTGGGGAACTTAACTCACAAACTATGTCCATGTATTTGGATATTACTGTTGTTTTTGTTATGTGTTTATTTTAAATTGTCATTTTTGTGAATGAGAGGCTTTTGGTGGTTAACAGCTGCTCTAACCCTGTTGAGCAGGATACACCAAAGGAAGGTAGCTGTAAAAACTGAGAAAATTGAAAAGTTTAGCCCTGTTGCTATAACTACAAGGGTAATGAGCTTGTGCAGTACAGCGTGAAATATAACAGAGTGAAATATTGTGAGTTATTTCACGGGTCATGTACCTAAAGATACTAGTGATGCGCTCTAATAGCACAAAATAGCGAAGTGAGCGATGCATGTTCCCTGTAATTGCAGCTATTCTATGCATGCTCGGTGTGGCTAGGAACATTTAATGGCTAAAGAAAGATTCTTTACTTTGCTACCTGTTTCTGTTTCGTTTTAGCTCTCCTCCTCCTTGCCCTGTCTTTTTCATTTCTTATCTCTCTCCTTACTAATTTTTCTTCTGAAATTTCTAATACCCTCAAAGCTCTTGACCGAACGTTTCTAATGTTTTGTCTCTCTTTTGCAGAATTTGTTTCACTGGGCATCGCTACTTCGTACGGCGGGTAAACAAAACAAAATGTTGCTAAGAAGGTTACCCGGCCCGCGCAAGCGCGTAGGAGAAAATGTGCACACATACGCCCACACAAAACAAAAACAATTCCTAGACCTAACAAAAAATAAAATATATATATATATATATAATATATATATCGCAGACTCATTAATAAGTCAGCTCTGCTCGCTTCGCTCGCTTCGCTGAATCATTGTGAAAATATATCTAGGGTGGAATAAATAAATATATATATATATATAAGAAACAAGAATGAGGATGATATGTGACCGGATTTGCAAAAAGGGACCTTATCGCGCAAAATAAAAAAATTGAGTTATTGGTACCACGAGATAGTTCTATCTTAGAGCATTAAAATGAGCTATAATGTGGCTCCGGGCGCTTCCTAACGGCTGAGTTATAAGCGTTTACTTTCGCCCAACGCGGTAGCTTCGTAAAAACATTTTGTGGAGAAAAACGCGTTTAAACTTGAACGCGGACGAGCAATGTTCCCGTATATTTCCGAGTTACGTATGGGTGGGGCTCGTTACTATAACGACGGGCGGTTACCGGGCGGTTACGTAACTGTAATTAATGTTTTCCCGCGGTGCAGTTCCGTGCACGCGTTATTGATATTCAAACGTTTTTGTGTATGGTGTATTCTATCAGCTTTTTCTCTGCTTTGCAGACTGAACTAGGTCCTGAAACTTTGCGTGAAGGTTAGCATAGAGTTATATGTTATGTTAATGGATAAAAGCTAAATTTCAGAAAAAATGATCCATGCGGCATTTTTGGTCTTTATCTCAGAATTAGCTTTTGCGCGATAAGGTCCCTTTTCGCAAATCCGGTCACATATATTATGTCCATCTTATGTTACTCAACTCTATTTTAGTTTTGTCATTATATCCCAATATAATTAGACCACGCTTTATGATAGTCTCAATAATCCAATTACTTACTTCTTCAGCGTTTTTTTGAAAGGGAAAAAATTATACCACCTTCAGCCACAAATTAGTTTTGATTTTGCTTGCTTTATTTATTCAGTTGGGTTTAGTTGAATATGCAGTTTGAAAGACCAAATTAGACAAGAATAGCTACCCAGCATCATGTTTATATACACTTCATATTGATTTAGATTATCACTAGACTAACTTACTACTTCCATGCCAAGCACACCACTAGCTATAGTTAGTACTTGTAGTAGGCAGAGGTAGTAAATAGTTAGTAGTACTATAATGCGAAAGGAGAGTATAAATAACTAAATTAATGATATCTATCTGATAAATATTCTATATGCAGATAAACACTGGCCTCTAAACTATCACCTCGTCTTTGACTTAGTTACTGTTGGCACAATTGGAGGTGTCGTTATGACTCTACTTTTACCTCGTTCCATTGAACAGAAGAGAGAGAATGTTACCAATTCAACTACATCAATTGATGTCCAAAATGATAATTCTGAACTAACTGATGACGTAGAACTAGTATCAGTGAAGACATTGTTAGAAAAGCAGAACTCATAAATCCAGACTCAAAATGTAATAATGTCTCAAAGAATTTGGAAGCAATATTTTTATACATTATTTTTATCTTCCACTATTTATTAATTTTGTCATCAGTAATACCTGATTGATAATTTGAATCATCCAGGTATTAATAAAATTGTTCATTTGAGCATAATAAATTAGCTAAATCTTTCATTCAATGCTATCAAGTCTTCCTTCATAAGTCAGCATCTTCAACCCTGCCATGCCTTTCCTATGCATGGCAGGGTTCGGAGTGTTTACACAATAGTTTGCATTCTTGATCTTTATATGATGATTATTTTACTACATTAAAAATGCTTTCCAATGTACTAAGTGATGTGATTATGAGCAACAAACTTTATTTATTAGTTGAAATTATTTATTATTAGTTGAAATACACAAACTAGGAGCAGGTTTTGTGTAAGAAGCTAACAATTGGTGGCTATAATAAGCATTGATGAGGGTGAGACAGCTACAGGGGCAGCTTTTCTCACCCCCCCTTTTTATGAGGGGGGAGGGTGGGAGTCGAGCTCCCAAGTTTTTTTGCTATATAATACCATACTTTTAGAGCATTGACCCCTGAAACAGGTTGCTCCAAACCAGGGTTCCATTGTGCTGAAAGGAGGAGCAACAGAAGGCGTTTGACACGGCTAAGAAGCAACTGATAACGGATCAGATCCTAGTCCACTACAACCCTAGCAAGCCGATCTTTCTCGCCTGCGACGCATCTCCGTATGGCCTAGGAGCGGTTTTGTCCCACCGAATGGAAGGGGGAGAAGAGAAACCGATTGCGTTTGCATCCCGTTCATTGGCACCAGCTGAGAAGAATTACTCACAGTTGAAGAAGGAAGCCTTGGCCATAATATTTGGAGTCAAACGTTTTCATCAGTACACCTATGGCAGAAACTTTACCATACTATCTGACCACTAACCACTGGAGGGCCTACTCAACGAGTTGAAGGCTATTCCAGCAATGGCGTCTGCCAGGATTCAATGGTGGGCACTGACGTTAGCAGCGTATGACTACCACATCCAATTCAAGAGCGGAGAGAGCAATGCCAATGCCGATTTATTCAGTCGCCTACCTCTACCGGATTTGCCGACGACAGTTCCAGTACCTGGAGAGACCGTTCTACTCATGGAGGCTCTGGATGCATCAGTGGTCGAGGATTTCGGCAAGAATTTTAAATGTTGGGTTAAGTATAGGTTACACCAAAGATACAAGAATTCTTAGCTAATGATACACTTTACTTTCATGTTTCTAAAACAGAGGTTTTGACATAATTGCCTTATCTAGAATGTTATTGTATGAAAAACATTACAAACTCACTCAAACTGAAATGCAGGGAATAGTTCAGGGAGTAACATGTCTCATGCAAGTAATACAGCTAGATATATATGTACGTACCCCAACTTAATAAAATAAAAAAACATGCTTAAGAATTGATGTTGCTTTGTTAGGAACACATGAAGCACGTATACGCTGAAGGGAGTAAAGAACTATCATAAGCTGAAACTTCACCTGACAGGATTGAAGGGTTGGATCAACTCTTCAGTGATGACAGCCCTCATGCCAATCCATTCAGTCAAGTCTCCACTAAGCATAAGCAGCTGGAATATCTGAGACCATTTCCAACTTATAGTTAGTTATAAATTTTAAGTTGACTTACTAACATGTTACTAAAAATTAAAGGAATAGAATTAAATGATTTCTGTACGGGATCCTGAGAGGATTGTGCTAGGTGAGCACCCAGAGTGGAAAGGCAGTGGAAGGCTTCGAAGATGCACCATTAAAAAACATGAAATGGTATACATCCCAATATTGAAGACATGGTGGTGACATACTTAATTTGTGACTTTTAAGTGTGCAATCTGCTTTGCTCAAAAGCCAAAGTTCACAAATTAAGTATGTCACCACCATAAACCTAAATACAAGTGTTGTAATTACTTTGGAATATTGTGGTAGCTACTTTCAATAAAGGTATTTTTAATTTGACCCCACAATAACTCATATCTATATTCCAGGTAATTGTACAATCTCACTCCAGGCATTTTCTACTTCCCATACCAACCTCCACATCGTGGTGTAACCTATACTTAACCTAACGTTTCAAATTCTTGCCGAAGTCCTCTTCAGGGGTCAATGCTCTAAACAGTATGATATTATATAGCAAAAAAGGAGCTCAACTCCTGCCCTCCCCCCTCATAAAAAGGTGGGGGGATGAGAAAGGCTGCCCCTGTAGCTATCTCACCCTCATCAATGCTGTAGCCACCAATTGTTAGCTACTTACACAAAACCTGCTCCTAGTTTGTGTATTTCAACTAATGATAAATAATTTCAACTAATAAATAAAGTTTGTTGCTCATAATCACATCACTTAGTACATTGGAAAGCATTTTTTGTATTAATGTAGTAAAATAATAATCATTGTAAGCACACTCCGAACCCTGCCATGCATAGGAAAGGCATGGCAGGGTTGAAGATGCTGACTTTAGAAGGAAGACTTGATAGCATTGAATGAAAGATTTAGCTAATTTATTATGCTCAAATGAACAATTTTATTAATACCTTATTACTGATGACAAAATTAATAAATAGTGGAAGATAAAAATAATGTATAAAAATATTGCTTCCAAATTCTTTGAGACATTATTACATTTTGAGTCTGGATTTATGAGTTCTGCTTTTCTAACAATATCTTCACTGATACTAGTTCTACGTCATCAGTTAGTTCAGAATTATCATCCTGGACATCAATTAATGTAGTTGAATTGGTAACATTCTCTCTCTTCTGTTCAATGGAACGAGGTAAAAGTAGAGTCATAACGACACCTCCAATTGTGCCAATAGTAACTAAGTCAAAGACGAGGTGATAGTTTAGAGGCCAGTGTTTATCTGCATATAGAATACTTATCAGATAGAGATCATCAATTTAGTTATTTATACTCTCCTTTTGCATTATAGTACTACTACTATTACTATACCTCTGCCTACTGCAACTACTAGCTATAGCTAGTGGTGTGCTTGGCACGAAGGTAGTAAGCTAGTCTAGTGATAATCTAAACCAATATATGAAGTGTATATAAACATGATGCTGGGTAGCAATTTTTGTCTAATTTGGTCTTTCAAACTGCATATTCAACTAAACCCAACTGAATAAATAAAGCAAGCAAAATAAAAACTAATTTGTGGCTGAAGGTGGTATAATTTTTTTCCCTTTCAAAAAAAAAACGCTCCGATACTGCTGATATGATGAAGTAATGGGATTATTGAGACTATCATAAAACGTGGTCTAATTATATTAGGATATAATGATAAAACTAAATAAATAGAGTGAGTAACATGAGATGGGCATAATATATCATCCTCATTCTTATTTCTTATATATTATATATAATATATATGATATATATAACAATATCCCACACTGACAAAACGTGATTAACCACCAAAACCCTCTCATTCACAAAAATGACAATTTAAAATAAACACATAACAAAAACAGCAGTAATATCCAAATACATGTACATAGTTTGTGAGTTAAGTTTCCCAGTTGCAACCAAATTATTCACACAATGATTCTGTTAATGCTTACTTAATGTTTCACTCCAAGCAAACAATGGAGCTCCTGCCATTGGACCTATCATACGCATCAGAGCAGCAACAGACTGACCATAGCCATTTATAGTCCCTCTAGTCCTGGGCTATAATAATAGCATAATAAATAGATTATGAAGAATATGTTACAATCTTGTGATTATTTCAAGAAAGTTGGTCTCACCACTGATGAATTGCTGATGAAGACCATTACACTCGTTATAGACACCAAACTATAAACATGAACAACAACAAACAACAACAATATTCAGCCAATAACCATCCACAGACAGCTATGCCATAATTTAATAATATCACGGAGCCCATTATGAATTGAGAAGGGATTCATTCAGGATTTTCACTTGGGGGAGGGAGGGAGGGAGGGGGACACATCATCCAACAATGAAACTAAAATGTCTTGTACGATATTCCTAGCAAGGATGGAGAGGTCTAATTTGCAATTGAAGGGCCAAAAATGAAGTTGGTTAGTTTTAACAAAATTCTTAGTATATTTATAAAGACTATCAAGTACCCCGCCACATAGTGGCGCTTGACGTATTGCAAAGTAAGAATGCAGTAGCACAAGTTATCTTGCTCAGTTATCATTCTCTATCATTGGTTAAGGTTACATAAGTTTCCCTCTCCTACTCTCTTTTTTCTGAACTATCTGATCTTTTCTTCTACTCCACCTCTCCTATCTTCAGCTCTTCTTCTTGAGTCATGGAGCCTGTTTTCCTTTGTCTATCTCTCCTGCTTCTGAATTTCTGTCCTATTTGAGAAACTATTATTTTATTTTGTACTTTAGGCCTTTCTTTTGAAAACTAACCCCTGCCTTAATTCAACGATTCCATCCGCTTTTTAGTTATAATTAACCGTTCGCCTTTTTGCCTTCTCTTCCCTTCCATTTTAAACCTACACCACCTTACCTCGCTGATTCCATCCGCTTTTCGGTTACAATTAATCGCCTTTTACCTTCTCTTTTGTACTTTCGCCTTCCTTTTTGAAACCTATGCCGCTTCCATCGTCTATTGCACCTGCTTTTTAGAAATAACCAGCATGTTCTACTGAATATGACGACACTTTACCTACCATGATGACGATGCTTACCAAACCGTACAAAGCTCATGAATTATTCATGAATATACACCATCGGTTGTCGTCATCATTACTGACACACAAGCGTATTATCATATTTATAGAGATGAATTGATGTTACCCTATAAAATTCTTCGTTTTCATAAGCAATATTAACTATTGGAGCAATTATAGCCAATTTAATCACTGCAATATCTATTAGCTACATTTAACCAATCGCTTATAAGAGAAAACTTGACAGTGGGGAGGGGGGGGAAGCGTGGTTAAGTTCAGTTCCTCACTCTATATGAACCCTGTTGAGTGTTAATTGTTTGAGCACTATTCCCCTAAAATACATAAAAGGAAGGTTATTGAAAGTACGTATATATTCTTGAGGTTGTGTAACTTTCTTATCACTGGTACCAAATTATCTTTTTTTAATTGGGTTATTGGGTTATCTTTCCACAATTTACTATAGAGAGTAAATAGAAAAAGAAAAATATTTTTACTTATATTGTCACCTTATTTTATTTTTGAACTTGGCTAGAGTCAATTAAACAATATTTAGCATACAAATGCACGATATTCAAGTCAAGCACCATCCTGAGCAGGTCTATGGGTTTTCATTGTAATATAACCAACTCAGCAATTCTAACTTCAGCTTTCTAGTGTTGAATAGTTGACACCATGTTTATGACTATACACGGCATGACAACAACATTCACTCCTTCATTGCCTGATTGACCAAGCCTTCCATCATGCATTATTTAGCACTTGAATGGCAGCAGTGATTTAGGAGTATTCGAATCAGGTAATGAGTGTCTTTTTATATTCTTAACATTATAACTATGCACATTAAATGAAGCGAAACATCTTGTAGTCATTCAGTTTTCTCTATAGCTACTAAGTTCAAAAAAATTAATTATGTCATATAGTAACAATATTAAGAATATAAATATTAACGTAATAAAGGTGAAATTATACAGTATGAATAAGTATCCTGTTCTTATACTTTGTTCCTGAGAAACCCTATATCTATGCTTTCATATTACAAGCTCAACTATTCAACTATTCTAATAGAGCATTATTAAAAACTAGATATTCTCTAAAATTGCTACTAACCTTCATAACACTTGAATAATATTTACAATGGTCTATAGAAATTGGAGAGAGGGACAAAAAGTTTTTTTTATGTCAAAAATGTCAATTTCTTAATATCCATAGTATCAAGAGGATAAACATGGGATAATATTGAAGTTAGGCACAAATCAAGTGCCATGAGTCAAAGCTTAGCTATTGCACTTGTAAAATAAAAATAAAATTATTTTTGTTTTTAGTTATAACATGAAATTGAAATAATACCAACAAAGAATCAAAATCATAAAATGAGAACATTAGTACTGTACATTATAGTGTAGTAATTACACACACTATAACCTCAGCTATAAAGCATTATTTAACTTGCTTTGGTAGTCAGTATTGACTCTCTTCATACATAACTCTACACTGAACAAATATATAGCTAGTCCTTGAGAGTGTAGGCATAGAATTCTGTTTGCTTTTCTTGGTATTTTATAGCTACTTCACTTCTGCAATAGCCAAGAACCAAAGTTGAGACATATATATGAACCAAGTTTAGAATTCACTGTGGGAATGCCCACCCTTGAGAAACCTCAGTGAGGGCAGTGAATTCCTATTCAGAGAACAATAGTTAATTATTTCAATGGTCATATCTTACATCTTTTTGTTAGTGTCATGTGAGTTGTGTGTGGCTGGGTTTTATATACTGTAGCTCACCAAAGATTTTTCAGATAGCCTGTGCCAGCCTTAACCCGTAAGAGACTACTACTCTCTGGTGGCAGCGGAAGAAGCTACCCTTCCACTAACCGTCCCCACATTTACTATTAATCATCCTTCGACATTATTAACACAAGTCCTTATATTAGAGTAAAACCCCTTACCAAAAATCGTAAATAGCTCCATAGTGATTCGGTAAAGGTGTCTTGCATGCATGGATAATGTGTGCACTCATTTATTACATGTACTCGTGAGGTCTTATTTCTGCACATGATTCCAGATGACAAGAATGACAAGGAAAGTCTTCACCTAGACAATTACTTGATAAATACCACAAAGTATTAAGCTAGTCGATATTCTTGATTCTCCTTTAAGACTGCAGCCTGCTTGTAAGAGGTGAAGCTGAATCTGGCCAGACACAACAACTTGGAGTGTTACTTTTATTTGTACACTTCTGTTTGAATCATTCTGCTGTAATATAATATGGCAGTGACGTAGGAAGAAGTTTTAATTTGTGGGGAAGGACTGTTAAGGGCACATGCTTTGTGGTTTAACAATCACCTCTTTAGATTGTGTCCCAAAATTATAGCCCCCCCTCCTCCCGCCCCCCGGGGTCACTGTACAACCAACGTGTCATAGTGAATCTCTAAAATACTAGCTTGTTTGTACTTCTCATGTATTCTATTTTTGTAGCTAGGTAGAATGGTGTTCTCTCTCTAGCAGGAGTGATAGAAGTAGCTTCAAGTTGTGAAGCACATGTACGCACGCAAATTTACTCTCATGGACATATTTTTATAGTTCATGGAAATGATAAAATTGTATAGTAGCTAGGCTAAATAACAATTTAAAAGTCACAGTGAATATTGGATGACAAATTAGATGATGTTTAAGTTTTAAGTTGACTTTAGTTAAATTAAATAGTTTGTTGCTAAAAAACTTCTTTCATTGTTTTTTATGAATTCCGAGCAATGCTTGCCAGTTCAATATCATCAGTTTTGTTTTTGTGAATATGCATCATCATGGCAGTATAAAAATGCTAAACTTTCATCAGGAACATAATCTCATCTCATAACAACTGCAAATAATATCAACTGAGTTCTGTTGTTGGTAGCTACTGGTATGTGATAGGTATATAGATTATATTTAGCTATTTGTTGTGCAAATTGAATAGAAATCATAAGTGATATTATATATAATATATATATATATAGTACTTATTACAAGAATCAAAGTGTGATATGGTGAAATATTTCAAGAGCAGGCTAATTTATTTTCAAGAGCCAGAGGTGAGTGAAAATAAAGCCTGACAAGTGTAATAAGTGGTTTATTCCACACTAGATACCTTTACTACTATAGTTAGTACTAGAGGAAGGGTAACTTACAGGGTGAAGTTGGTTGTAAGAGGGCTACCCACACCCCCAGCTGATATTTTAGCAGCTGCTCTAACTCTGTTGAGTTGGTAGGCTAGAAGAAGGTAGCTGTAAAAACCAATAAAATTGAAAAGTTTGGCCAGGTTGTTATATCTATAAGGGTAATGAGCTCGCATGTACATGTGAAATAACAGTAATGGGACTGCTGATGGCTGGAGCCACAGTCATGGCAGCCTGACAAAGTTGAAAATAAGATTTGCCCAAGCACAGATGAAGATGAAAATGTTGATGTCTCAATAGTTGAACTTGATGATACTAGTGGTGGTGGAACTTCCTTTCTGTTGCTTGAGGGTATGTGGGGATGCCCACAATGAAGAACAAGTTAATTATTAATAATGTTCATTTTTTTGTTGATTATATATTTTATTTTTGTTGCATAACAATTGGCAGGCAGTGATGTAATCCACCTAGACAGTCAGCACATACTCATCACATGCACAATTTTTGCATGGTTGCATACTGGGCACGGCCATTAACATTCTTGCTTTTTATATATCACTATGTGGGTTGTTGGCTATAAATAAATACACATATAGTCCAACCTCCCTTTCAGTTAGTTTTGTTGTGCAGGTCACTGTGTCTTTATTTAATATATTTAATTACTCTAACATAACTCCAAAGCAACTTCGGGTTTAGTTAGGGGTAGCTAGTTATATAAGCATTAGAGTACAATAGGAAAATGCCCAGCAATGTCATAGACTGATTCTGGTGGCAGCGTATCTGCTGGGACTGGGATGTCACATAGGCTCCCGCTACAAACTTGGCTTCAACTCCTTGTCCTCCCCCACAAATTGTAATTGAAATAACTTTCTTTTTTCATGACTAATAAATAAGTATTCATATTAATTGGTTGGGAAAACTTTATCTTCTTCACTCGGGAGTTGAGATTCATACAAGGCACCCATTTCATATTAGCTACCACAAGCATACCAGTCTGACTTATTCTTTGTAACAGCCAGGAGACAGTGCATCAATTTACAAAGTGTCAGGTGAGCAATTGCTACCTTTGTAGTCTGAACATTATAATGCTGTATATGGCCCATTCCCTGTCCACTCCAAAAATTTAATTTACTTTTGAGTTTAAATTGTACAATAATGCTCTAAATTTTTAATTATGTCAAAATTTCTACTTTGGAAACATAAAAGTAAAGTGTATCATTAGCTAAGAAATCTTGTATCTTGGAATGAAAAATTAAACTGTAATATTTTAGCAAAAGCATGTGGCTAATTTTTTCTAATTTGATTGCAGACGATTCATATATAGCATTTTCTCCTCCTTGTTGGTTGATGAGTTCTAATGTCAACTTCAATCTAACTGGCCATTTCAGCTGATCATCAAACTCTCCAGGCATTGACCAAACACTAACTGCAACTTTTTTATTGCGATAAACGAACCTCCCATTAGCATCCACTCCTATGCAGAACTTGTAGCCACACACGTGTGTGTACATAGCTGGACTCAACCAGTCATCAGGTTTGTCTTTTGCTTTTTCTAAGCTGAAATTCTTCATTTCAAATTTTCTGCTCGGAACTATAATATTGAATAAGTCAAAAACTCGCTGTTGATTTTCTTGCAATGAAACTTTTAGTTCAGTAATTTCCATATCTTTCTCTTCGAGTGTTTTCATTTGTTCCCCTAATGTAATCTCTTGTTGCTCTAACCTTTTCTCTTGTTTCTTAAGCACCCTCTCTTGTTCTTGTATTTTGTGCTCTTGCTTTTCCATCTTTCTTTGAAAATCATTTTTTATATTTACAACTAAAGAAGTTGTCAAGGTGAGGTGTTTCTGGCTGTTCTGTCTGGCGTGTTCGTCCTGGTCCTCTCTAATGAACCGACCATCACATCCCACACTGCTGAACTCACACTCTACCTCTTCCAGACGACATATCTTCATGTGATCTTCCATCACTTCACGCTCACAACTCACCCCACACATATTGGGACACTGCAAGGCTACATACTTGCACTCTGGCAAGTGTGTGTCTACTACCTCCTCGTAGGTAGCTTTGAAGCCGCAGTGCTGACAGACATGAGGTCTCTTAGTGCACTCTTGAGCCACATGCTTGTCCACCTTGTTCTTGGGGATGGTCTGTAGGCAGTTGAGGGGACACTTGGTGTCCACATACGGGCAGTTGTCTAGGTGAGGGTCCAAGTGAGTGTCCAACTGGTCCAGTGGTCCAGACCAGACACACCCCCTCTCCTTCATGCTGCAGTGAACCTGGAGATTGTTGATTCTCTTTTGGTTCTATAGACTTGATAGTAGTGAACTCCTTCTCCTCACACACTGGACAAGGCTGTCCTTGTTCCCGAGTGTCAGCTATACAGGTCTGACAGAAACTCTCCCCACAGCAATCAGCAATAGTCAGTCTCCTAGCCACCAGAGAACACTTCTTACAGTACAAGTCTTCAAACACTGAGCCTATAAACTCACACTTGTAGCCTTGGGAAGAAGCCATCTTGAAAAACAACAGTACTAATGATCACATGACTCATGACCCAAATATGTACCCACAAGGTTATGAATATAATTAGCTAACATCATTATAGAACCATACAAGGGCATGGACACTACTCTATGCTCATGATAAGACATCAGAATAGTATTTATATGTGACCAGCTTTTTCATATTTGTTTAATTTTGAGATGGTGATGAAGTAGATTATAAAATGTATGTGGGATAGGGTTAGGGTCAGGATCAGGTATACATAGCATAGTTGAACCCAAGCTTGTTTAGGTGATGTCCCAGTCTCAACAGATACACTGCCAGCAGAATTTAAGTTAGTCTAAGTTAATGGAATTGTTAAATATAATGTCACAGATTGATGTACCAGGTAAGATATGACAGAGGCTGGCAGATTTGATTTTATATAACTATGGCATCACATGTGGATGATCACACCCATACATACATAGTTACCATATACAACTCCCTCATGGTATTCCCTATCAGGTAGGGTTTTTAACACATTTCTTTAGTGCATCATTAAGTGGGTAGCTAGTAATTGAAGTTCCTTCAAATTTCATGCAGCAACTGGTCAATTCCTTATCAGCATGAATTACACTAATGCCAACAGCCATGTAAACACAGTAGCATGCAGTCAAGCCTCAAGTAACTACTTCCGCATAACCTGCGAAGTTACGACTGTGGAAGTAAACAAATAATTTAGACGCAAGTTATTGGGTCTCCAGTAAGCTTCATACATTCCAATGTTGTCACAAAGCAGGATTAACCAACTTGAAAACATACCGTTCAGCCAGCAAGTAATCTGGCCTAACCAAATCCTTAGGTAAAGGGTTTGGCAAGGCAGACTAGCCAGCAAGGGAGTAGCTAGGAGTGTGAGCACTGAATGGGATCCCAATATATAGCTATAGCAATTGGGATCACATGATGCATGAAACAAGTGACATCATTAAAGTTGAGAAGATGCTCCGTGCTAAAAACAATTAGCTAATGGAATGTTTGCTAAACAATAACAACAGCAAAATCCACTATCACTTGCTGTTCTTCCAAAACAACAACAAATATTCAAATGCTTTACTTTCACTCCTCCCATTACTGAGAAAATATCTGTGGCATACTGAGAGAGAAATAGCTACAAATTCAATGTAATTACTAGTTAGTCATCAGAATTGCATTGACAGGTATGCATTACAAATGGCAGTCAATTGTGCTCAACATCAAGGCAGTTGCAATCTTATCCAATGTTTCTCTTATCTTGACAGTATGTAAGTGGGTATCAAGATACAATATTGACTGGATAATACACGTAGTATCTATTGACGTAATTATATCAAGTAATAAGTACTGAAAAGTTGAGATGCAATGATCTCTTGAGTGATATTCTTAGCATATTTGCCAAATTTATTTTCACTATTTGCAATTTCATCCTCATTCCCCACCAGTCCTTTCTCTATGTTGTTGTAACTGTAGGGAGCTCTGATGGGTTCATCAATATCCAACATGTATTGCTGATCTTTGAACCCTGTTTGAACTTCGGTCAGCTTATTCCACCAATTTTGTGAGCATCTGCCAAGCTCCATGTCATATCCCAAGATGTGTTCGGTATTCTGTCTGTCTTCTATTTTGCAATCAGCATCATTTGCAGATGTGAAGCCCTGGTACTTCAAACTTGAGCCTATAGAAGCTTTGAGTGGCAAACTCGTGCACACTGCATACTGCTTTATGTTGGAGGCTGCAGTGGTCCTACACTGTAAAAAAGGAAGTGTGCATAGCACACCAAATAAGGTGTACTGGTGAAGTCGCAATACGCACACAATTTTGGAGTGCACAGCATACCAAACCTAGTATGCTCTAAACACTAAAATATGTGTGGGTAGCACACTTCTTTTAGGTGTGTTGTGCACACTTTTGACTTCAGTACAACATTACAATTTTCTTTTTAATTTCAACAATGTGTTATTAACTTAATAGGACATTACCCAAAATCAAAAGGAATGTTCTGAAGATCTTGCTTCAGCTTCTGTCTTCTATTCTTTTTTCATGAGACCACTGATACTTACAAGGAAAACAGCAATGTTTTAAATAGCAATAACTTTGCTAGAATCAATGTGGGTAAAATATGAATATAATTAAAGGTGCAGAAGCTATTGGAAAGACCTAAGTATGTGCAATTATCTTATATACATATATTCCAAAATGTTATTTACACTGCTTATATAGATTATGTGACCTTGACACTTGCAATAGACTTTTAAGGAGCGGATTCTTTTTTGACTTCTTACCATGTTCAAAAAATGTAAATTCATTTGTTTCACATTCTGGACAAGGTTGTCCGTGTTCCTGAATGTCAGCTATACAGGCCTGACAGAAACTCTCTCCACAGCAGCTAGTCAGAGTTAGTCTTCTAGCCACTAGATTACACTTCTTACAGAGCAAGTCTTCTGATACTGAGTAATATAAACTCACTTGTAGCTTTGGGAGGAAGCCATTTTGAAGAACAACAGTAGTAGCATTGATCACATGACTTATGAATCTAATGTATTACATACAGACTAACATTTATTCAAGTGGGCATGTAATTTCATATGAATCCATCTGTGGGTATGTCCCCAGACAAATCACGGGACTCTGAGGAATGCACTCCCTGGAGAAACGAACACTAGTTTTCTGTTTGTACAATTATTTAGTATAAAATGTGTACTTCTTACGTATAGTTTAATTATGTGTGGGCGTCTATAAAAATGTGCATACAAATATTTTTAGCTAGTCCCACCTCTGCACTTCTATGAGCTCCGAGCTGAAAAGCCTGAGATAGGCCCTGGGCCTCAGTGTGATTAGGTAGGCAAGTCTAATTCATGCAAGAACGGATGGCAGCGAGCCTGAGAGAGCACAAATAGAGTATGTCATGACAAAGTGCAACAAGATTGGCAGCAAGTCTGAGTGTGAGAATGGATAAGAACAAGAACAAATATCAAGTGTGATACTACATTGGTGGTGAGTCTGGCTGTGGTAAGGCAGCACACAATTGCGAGATAGCTTAGTCTCGTGTAGCCAGACCCTTTACCAACCGTAACTGCTACGCGGGGAAGGAAAGCAGAAAGAGTATTGCCGGTCAGGAGGCCGAGATAAGTATCACGGCTGGTGGTGGTAGGGTAGCTAGAGCAGGCAAGACTGTAGGAAATAGGCTCTTAGATAAAGAGGAAAAGCGATTGCCCACAGGGAAGACGGGAAGGGTCGTCAACATGAGCGTGACTAGGCGAGTAAGGGACGGCAATATATTTATTATATTTTGATAAAGGGTCAGTAGTACCGGGGGATGACAGCCAGTAGATCCCATATACTTAACCTTCTTCCACATAATAACTCTTCATTAGGTAATTTTCAAGTAGTTTAGCCACCATTAGTACAATAGAATTTCAGGCTCCAAAGTATTAAACCTGTTGAAATCCGAAATTCTATTGAACAATGATGTTGCCCATTCCCGCCACGAGGAGGCACTACTCATGGGAACAAAAACATTGTTGGAACCTGTAACAAAACAACAACAACAGAACATCAGTTATTGTATGTGTACAAAGTAGTAATGATAATGTTAGTATAATACAGAAAGAATAATAGAGGGGAAGTGGGAAGGGAGAGGAATGGGCGGGTTTGTATACGTACCGGTACTGCCGGCTTAATGGGCAATTACACCGCATCATTCAGCGCACCCGAATTAGCTAGACACATAACAGTAAATGTAAATATCCACCAGCTATTTGTTACTAATATTGTGTTTATTATGAAGAGTTCTACCTGACACATGAGGAGGACTTCAACGTGAAATAAAAAACATCGGGTGAATTTTAATTAAACACATTTTTTGGCTGTTAAAACGCAGAAAAACTGCTTTATTAGCTTATCATATCATGCTATACAACTCATGCTAATGATAAAATTATGAAAATAATAATGTTAAGCATACTTAAAAGTGGTTGATTTCCTAAGCTTTCCAACTGGAAATTTTTGTTGACCTGACTTTCTGCAAGTATTGTAATAAGAGATGGCAATAATATGTGGCAATACTTGAAATTGTTTACCAAATACATGCTACTAGAAACATTAAGTACATTATTAAAATAAACAAATTTCATCAAATACTTACTTGCATTCAACATGTGTTTCCAATAATGTTTTCCTTTTTTTTTTCTTTTTTATCCTTTTTCCTTTTTTTATCCTCTTTTTTTTCTTTTCTCTTCTTTTTTTTTTTTTTAAACAAATAAATACAATATATTCTAGGTGTTTTAATTGTTTCTTCCAAATTTCCTTCTTAGAAATTTGTTCTTCAATTTTTTAACTTTTAATTTTATCTTTCCACCTAGAGTCTGGTTGAACAAAATGCATGGAGCACAATTACGACTACAATCTTAAAATATGTTTGCACAAAGCCTTATAAAGCTAAAGTTCCTAAATTTACCACACAATGTGTGAAATCAAAACAGAATTTATTGTCATTTACATTTTGAACGATTAACTTTTTCTTGTTTATCTTATCTGCTTGATCCCTTACATCTGCTGTGAGTTAAATTATGTTACTTTACCCAACACTGCTGGCTACATGCTCTAATTAATCCTGTGCAACCTCTCAGTTACCTCTGGTTTTGTGATTAATTTTTTACACACCATAATTTGTATATGGGACTTTCTATATCAACACGTTTACAAATAACACTAAAATAATTAGCTCAATACTTTAAAAGCCTGTTACAGTCATGAAGAACTATAGGCCAAGGAATGTGACACAGTGTATAAAGAATTAATTGCTACTCTCACTCAGTTCTTTAAGATATTTTGAAAAGTGGCGCCAATTAAACAACACAAAAAACAGCAAGATTTATGGAGGGTATGCTTACTGTCTACTATATCCTGGAGGGTGATTTGCATACAGCATGGACAACCAGCATCCTGGAAGTTCTAAATCTATGTCTCTGTTAAACTTGTTGTCAGCTCACACGATTCTTACAGGCTCTGTCTACAACTCTTACCTCTTCCTATCTAATGGGGTGATGCTGCGGCCAAGCATGTTCAGCAAAGGCTGAAACCTTCTCATCACCTCATCTTACAAGCATCCTGATGTTCTTTTACTCTCTACTCAAGCCTTCTAGCTAGTTTTTTTTCACCTATATATACCTTACCACAACTGCAGGTATACTGTACACTGACTCGGGGGTAATGGATATAGTATCTTTGATTTTAGTAAGATGTGATCTTAGTGTCTTACCCGACTTAAATGTTATTTTGATGCCACACTCTCTGAATATTTTCACTCAATCCTATGGATTAGTAAGAACCAAGCCTTTCTCTTGCTCAGTATTTGTATGATCGTTAGAAGGTAACTCTTTAGAGCCTGCCCTAATGGTTGCGATGTCATAGCTAACTATTATTTTGAAGTACTTTGTGTAGGTGTTTCTCTTCTTCCTTCAAGTTTTTACTCATATTAGTTATCCTCCTAGCTCTCATATAAGCATCTTACTATTCCTCTCTTTTTATATGAGTATTTATAAAGTTATGTTATTAACTCAGAGTAAAGTATTAAGAGTCAAAGGGTGGACAGGGAAATAAGGGAAACATTACTATACGTGATAGAGCAGAAATTGTTACCTGGCAATATGTGGATGGATGCATTGTCTCCTATTAGAAAGAAATGAAGTTCACATTTAACTGCACAAGTCAGAGCCTTGAAGAACACAAAACCAATACATTACATTTTCAAAAAAATTAGATAAGAGAAGTGATTCACATTGAAACTTTCTGGCAGAAGGTTCACTGTTCTTAAACTTCATATGTTCTTCAAACAGTATCTGTGGAATTCAAATATGAAAGTGGAATAAGCCTTAGCAAGAATATAGAGGGAGGTAAAACAACAAACTACAAGATCAGCTATAGCTAATGCAATAGGTCAGAGTTTATGATAGCAATACAGTGAAACCTTCGACAGTGAGCTAATTAGCTGCCTCTAATGATCGTTCCACTTGCACCACTCCAGTAGAAAAAAAGCAAACCCTGACCATCTCCCCTTGGGGATGGCTGGAATATTGATCAGGAGGAATTTGGTAAGGCACATTCCAGTAATCATGATAGTAGTAAGTACTGTTTTACGTCTATTTTTTTAAAACCGATTTGGTTACGATTATTCGCTAATCGCTCAGTAAAGTATACAATAAGAAATTCACCAATAAAAATATCAGAAAGAAATCTTCAATTACCCAGTGGCGTCTGAGGATTCCCAGACTCCAGAAATGTACAGTACACGCCAGCATTTTAGGCGCGCGTTAGGCGCAGCTTCAATCCCCTTTATTTCCAATTCTGTTTGAAGAAATAAAGCACGAGGACCTTGATGTGGTTGAGCTTGCGGGCAAGGTAATAGAAGACATGAACACTAACAACACCGACCTCAACCATCAGCCATTCTCATCATCAGCAGACACAGTATCTTCTGACAGATATGAGGAAGCAGAATACTGGACCACAACCTACAACATGGAGCAGTATGCAGAATGTGCGAGTTTGCCTCTCAAAGCTTCTACAAACTCAAATTTGAAGTACCAGGGCTTCACATCTGCGAATGATGCTAATTGTCAAAAAGAAGACAGACAGAATGTGAAACAAGTCTTGAGACATGACATGGAGCTTGACAAAATGCTCACAAAATCGGTGGAATAAGCAGACCGAAGTTCAAACAGGTTTCTAAGATCAGCAACACATGTTGGAAATTGATGAACCCATCAGAGGTCCCTACAGTTACAACAGCATAGAGGAAGAACTGGTGGGTAATGAGGATGAAATTGCAAATAGTGAAGATAATTTGGCAAATTATGCTAAAAAACTAGCTATCACTCAGAATGGAAAATTGAATGATGGTGAAAGAGATTTGGATATGGCAAAGGATGCCAAGAAGAAAACTGACATGGTGGACAAGGATGAGGACACAAATGACGAGAGCAAGGCAGAGGAAACAGATGAGGATATGGAAACAGTCTATGATGAATGTGATGAGGACTGAATAACAGATAAGGATGAGTGAACTGATGATGAGGATGGAAGTGATGATGTGGATAACAATGTAGTAGGTGACAAATTTGTGCATGAGGACACTGATGAGGTGATGAAGAAGTTAATGAAGAAGAATTTGATGGTGATAATGATGAGGATTTTGATACTGAATCTGAAGAGGATGAAGAATTTGATATTGACTCAGATACCAGTTCAGAATTTAAAGTTGGAGAAGTAGATGTGGATTCAGATGCAAGCTCATTTCACAGTGATTCTTTTTTCTCAGGTCAAGCCATCACACGCTCCAATGGATGCAAGGACATTCGAGTCTGCATATTTGACCAGTGCAAGTTCAAGTCTAGCAGCTAATGTAGAGAGGAAAAAGACAATTCTGTTGAGCAATGTGCAAATGTCATCACTGATGCAGATGAAGCCCCTTGCACTAACCTAGAGGAGGATGAGTGCCTAGCACAAACAGAAACAAAGACAGCATCATAAGTTCCACCAATTCTTTTTGACAGACTTCATCAGGATGAGCGTGACTCCAGTAAGACCGGTCTCAATCCACATGAGGAAGACTTGGAATATAACCCTCGATACTCAGATATCATTCCAAATTCTGAAGTGGATGGGATCAATTCTGGTGGGACACACACCCAAACCGTTCCCAAGGTTGGTTACTGAACATTATTTATCCTTTTCTCTTATCATTCTCTGTTTCAATCTAGATACAAAGAAAGAAGAAATGGTTGGTAAGGCTCAGGAATGCCAAGCGAAGGTTTTCAGCCCCTATCAAGTGTCTAATGTGCTGTGTAGTACCATTACACCAAGAATAAACTTATTCGTTTATCTTGTCCCAACATTAATTTCTGTGACATGATCATTGTTCACAATGTTCGCAAATTATCATGCAACTGACTATCTTTAAAACAATTATGAATATACATTATTCACTCAACTTATTTCAGACCAATGTCCTACTGCAGACCAATGTCCTACTGCAGCTTGCTTGACGAGAAGGATGATAAAGTTTGACTTGAGACTTTACCAGTAAAAAGATAAATTTTTGTTGAGGGGAAGGGGATTAAGGGGCATACATACCATCAATACATATACACTAGTGGTATACTTGAGCAAAATGGTAAACAAATCTGCTATCTACTAAATAGAAAAAAAAATTCCTAACAAAATCTGAAACAATTATGAGGGAATTCAGTGTTGGAATGTAAGATGAAATTAATAGCAATTTCATTAGTATTTGGACCTAAACTTAAAAATCTGCTTCAATTAGACCTTATTACTCCCTTTTTTACCTTCAAAATCTAAATACTCTGTAAGTATGTCTATAAGTGACTGATAACTCAAATCTTTTTTAAATGTTAAGAAAATAACTGATACAACATAGTTCTACTGTACACTCATTGCCTCGGTGACTATTCTGGCCATGTTTTGAGTCTCAATATCTTAATGTCCATAGTATCAAGAGAGGATAAACTTGGGATAATATTGAAGTTAGGCACAAATCAAGTGCCATGAGTCAAAGCTTAGCTTTTGCTCTTGTAAATTAAAAAAAATAATATTATTTTGGTTTTTAGTTATAACATGAAATTGAGACAAGTGAGGGCAAAAAAATCTGTACCAGATAAAAAGAGGGACGTAGGAATGGAGGGGTTCTATAAACGTCAATCTCATACCTACGTTATTGCCTCAACTGGTTGTTATCAAAGTCCACTAGCAATAACGTAGGTGTGAGATTGACGTTTATAGAACCCCTCCATTCCTATGTCCCTCTTTTAATCTGGTACAGATTTTTTTGCCCTCACTTGTTTGCCTTATTTTTTGACATGCAATCACAGCCAGGTGCTGTATATGTTGTCCTATAACTTGCACAATGTCATTTTTTGTGTTTTGTTCCAACGAACTTTAAATTATATATGATCTCTCTCTCCCTGCAGCAATGATACCATCATTATGAAACAGAAGTTACAAAGAAATTCACTTACTATTATTAGCTCTCCTCCTTGCCCCATATTATCTGGTTGGCACCCTACATGGACAATGTTGCATGATGCACATGATGACACAAAGCCTCATTAATTGTCAGCCTTTGTGCTGGAACTTGCACTCCTTGGGGGGGGGGGGGGGGGGGGGGGGGGGGGGGGGGGGTGGTGTTTGAGTCACACGCAAACTGAGTTTAGAGGTATACTTTTGAAGTGTGAAGAGGTGTGAAATATTGTTAGGGTGTGGTGCCAATGAATAAAACACAATGATGCTTTGACAAGGTTCACACCCCTTACCATTCTGGAAATATGCAATGAACCCTCTAGGGGTCAAAGGTCAAAGTACAGACTTGAAATTTTTACACATGCTTAAGTACGATGTAGCAATGCCATATACTAATTTTGGTACAAAAATATTTGCTGCGGTGTGCAATAATATTGTTGGTGAAGTGAGCCGTGAATGCTGACCCTTGACCTCTGGCGGCCATGACGGTTGTAGTCGAAATGACTAGACAAAGAGAATGATACCAAGAAGTCTACCAAAATGTGGCGTAGTCTCACATATTGGATCTGGTAAAATGTGAAAATTGGGCATATTTTTCACTGACTTCGAGGCTCCCTGGGGCGTGAAATTCACACCAACACTGAATGTAACTATGCCGATGCGCTGGAGACCATGAAAAGGAACGCGTTGGTACAAGTTCCACGTTCATATTTCTAACGGTTTCGGAGTTACGCGCTGCAACAAAAATATCTGAAGAAGAAGATGATGAAAATTATGATTATTATTATTAGGAACGTCCTGATGAAAAAGGCTCTTTTTCAAACTACCATATTTTCGTGGTTTTTCGAGGTAGAGACTTGAAATTTTGAAACAGCCTTCTAGTTGCGTTGAAGTTTATCTGAACCAAATTTGGTGGCCTTCGGCCACCTGGGGTGTGAGATATGGCGGCCAATGTGTTGTATTAGGTCAATGGGACGGCCACGTCATTCCTAGGTAGGGAGTGCTAGCGCACTCCCTGATAATACCAACAAAGAATCAAAATCATGAACAGAGAACATTAGTACTGTACAATATAGTATAGTAACTAGTGGTGTGCTCGAATAGTGCAAATGCATGGCGAGCAAGCAGACTCTTTTTACAGAAAAATAGGACAGAAATTACATCTAACTGTAGTGCACAGTGTAACCCTTTCCATTCTCAGTGAGCATCAGAGAATCTCATAGTTGCCAAGTGAACATCAGGTGCAGTACAGGAATTATCAGAATTGCTACTTTAATGATCAACTGCTTACTAACTGTAAAAAAAGCTACACACAAAGTCCTCACCACCAAATAATATTATTTGAAATTGGAACTGAAAGGAATGTTGTCTATTGATAATGGGCATGGTTTTAACCCTTTCGTTCCCGAATTGTTTGGACGCCGCGGAAAAATCTAATCTTCTACCGCGGAATAGTGCATTACCGTTTTATTTTTTTTAAACTCGATGCTGGCTGGGAAATAGACCAAGAGTTTGGGATTCCCCTCATTTTTTGATTGAGAAAATTGAATAATATTCAGGCCCTCTACTATTACTTGAAAAAAAAAAAAATTCCCAAAAAAATTCCACTTTTCTCATCAATAATAAAAAAAAAAAAAATAGAAATACTATTGTTTGATGTACTTTATACCAATATTATATTAGTTCAACAATAAAATATGTTGTTTGTTGTGTTTGGTGGTGATTGTGATCATGTAGGAGACATCTACCTGGGAATTGGCCGTCCAGCAGCCCCTATCAGCTCTACCAGAGACCAGAGAACCCATCCTCAACCTGTCATCAAGACAGCTCTCCACCCTGGAAAGAGAAGTCCTTACCCTGGGACTGAAGTTCGCCCCCACCCCAAGGAAAGTTCCAGACCCTCTAGAATTCTATGAAAAGGACCACGACCAATGCCAGTGGCATTATAATAAGCTCATTACGAGACCATCTACACATCCTCTGCCAGACATCATTGAGGAACGCATGAGCCAAATCAGATCCAGGCTGGAAGAACTGAAAGAAATTGGGGACCCAGAACAACAGAAGGCGTACTACCAGAACCTCTCCAGGGAACACCAGAAAGCGCTGACAGGACTCAGGAAAGACAGGAGCCTCACCATCAAGCCCGCCGATAAGGGTACCTGCATCGTGATCCAAGATACCAAAGACTACCTCAAGGATGGTCTTAAAGAGCTGGAGGACAAGACCACCTATGTTGAACTGGACAGGGACACATCTCTGGAAACGGCAAAAGAAGCCAACGAACTTATCAAAGACTGCCACATGCACAAAAGCTACTATCAGTGTTCGAGAAATGCAAGTACACGACAGACCTCAAGGACGTGCGGCCCCAAAGACTATACTGGCTGAGAAAGGTGCATAAGAACCCTCACAAGCTGAGACCTATTGTCTCTTGCTGCTCAGGGCCCACACAGAAGTTGTCTCAACTCTGTAACAACTTGCTCAAAGTGCACTTAGACTCAGTCCAGTCCCTAGTCACCTCCTCTACAGAAGTGATCAGAATAGTGGAACACTTGAAAGTCTCCCCCGATACCAGAAGATCCCTGATTCTAGCCACACTCGACGTAAAGGCCCTCTACCCCTCGATTCCCCATGAAGCCGGGATATCTATGGCCCTCCAACAAGCCATCCCCACAGAGCCTCCAGTGTCAAGTAGTAACAACTCGAGGAAAAACATGCTGAAGGAGATGCTGAAGATAATCCTATCAGGCAACACCTTTCTGTTTGCTGGCAGGACCTTCAAACAGATCAAGGGCATAGCCATGGGAACCCCTGTAGCGCCAACCTGGGCAAATCTGTTTATGGGGAAACTCGAGACAGATGCGCTTACCAGATGGCAGGGTACTTTGCCACTGCTATGGCTGCGCTACATAGACGACATCTTCACCCTGTTCCCTGGCCCCCAAGAAGAACTAGACTCCCTGCTCCAGCATATGAACTCACAACTCTCCACCATCGAGTTCACCATGGATTCTTCAAAGCACAAGATCGACTTCCTCGACATAACCATATTCAAGGGAGAGAGATTCCACAGTGAAGGGGTCCTAGACATCAGGCCCTATTCTAAGGCCATAGACCCCCACACCTACCTGCACTACTCCTCCGCCCACCCCAGAAACAACATGAGAGGTGTGGTGAAAGCAGAAGTGATCAGGACCCTGAGAAGATCATCCTCCACTGAGATCTACGCCCAAGCAATCAGCCACCTGCTAGCATGGTTCACCAACAGAAACTACCCCATCAAACTGCTAAAAGAAGTTCTAGCCGAGGTGAAATTCGAAGATAGGGAACAAAGACTGAGACCTTCTGCAGCTCAGCCCCTTCCCCCTGGAACCACAGTGCTCTCGGTCAGACAGCACCCATCCATCACCAATGGAGCACTTTACGATGCATTGAGAGACGATGAACTCCCCTTCGAGCCTATGGTGTCGAGAAGACGTCCACCTACAACTGGAGACCTACTTGTCCGTGCTAAGACGCCGTCCCTGGAGAACTCACACAGCTACGCTCTCAGAGATCGTCCACCTAAAGAACACTGAACTGTGTATGTATGCGGTGTGTGCGTGCATGTGTGCATGTGTGCTGTATGTGTGCATGTGCAGGTATATGTATGTCATTGCCTAATGGTGGTGTGTACGTGCATGTGTGTGTGTGCGCTGTATGTGTGCATGTGCATGTATGTGTATGTAACTGCCTAGATGTGTGCGTATGTTTCCTTTCCTGATTTTTGTAAGCACTGGTCACAGGTACCCAGGTCCTTCAACCTGGGTTCCTTCTGGCGCCTTCCTCAGCTTCGTCAGGCGCCAGAAGGACCTGTTCCTGTGCACATAACATTGTATCACAACTTACCTAAGTTCTATTCCATTCTAACTGTCAATGTCTGTTTGTGTGTGCGCGTGCGTGTGCTTGCACATGCAGGCTTCACGTACATCAATCAACACCTTCACTGTATATTTATCTGTCACAGGCCACCTCATCAACACCTTCACTGTATATATATATCTGTCACAGGCCACCTCATGTTCATTTCTAGCCACTTTGAAGGCCCACAAAGCCGAGAATTTATGGTTGAATGAAATTTAAACTTTGTCTGTTGAAAGAATCACACTTGGCGTGCTCCTGTAGCCTAGCTACTATCTATAAACAATTGAACATCCTAGAAGTCAGAGAAGAGTTTGCTCCCTAAAAATCTATTGCATCATGAAGGAGAGGGGGTGTGTCTGGTTTGGGACACTGGACCAGTTGGACACTCACTTGGACCCTCACCTGGGCAACTGCCAGTATGTGGACACCAAGTGTCCCCTCAACTGCCTACAGACCATCCCCAAGAACAAGGTGGACCAGCATGTGGCTCAAGAGTGAAGAGACCTCATGTCTGCCAGCACTGCGGCTTCAAAGCAACCTACGAGGAGGTAGTAGACACACACTTGCCAGAGTGCAAGTATGTCCCCTTGCAGTGTCCTAACATGTGTGGGGTGAGTTGTGAGAGTTGTGAGCGTGAAGTGATGGAAGATCATACATGAAGATATGTCGTCTGTAAGAGGTAGAGTGAGTTCAGCAGTGTGGGATGTGATGGTCGGTTCATTAGAGAGGACCAGGACGAACACGCCAGACAGAACAACCAGAAACACCTCACCTTGACAACTTCTTTAGTTGTAAATATAAAAGAAGATTTTCAAAGAAAGATAGAAAAGCAAGAGCACAAAATACAAGAACAAGAGAGAGTGCTTAGTGAACAATAGAAAAGGCTAAAAGAACAAGAGAAAAGGCTAGAAGAACAAGAAAAGACATTAGGGAAACAATTAAAGAAACTAGAAGAGAAAGATAAGGAAGTTAATGAACTAAAAATTATCATTGACAGAAAATCAACAGCGAGTTTTTTATTTGTTCAATATGATAGTCCCAAATAGGAAATTTGAAATGAAAAATTACAGCTTAGAGAAAGCAAAAGACGAACCTGGTGACTGGATGAGTCCAGCTATGTACACACACATGTGTGGCTACAAGTTCTGCATAGGAGTGGATGCTAATGGGAGTGACTTTTTTCAGAATCAATATGTTGGAGTTAGTGTTTGGTCAATGCCTGGAGAGTTTGATGATCAGTTAAAATGGCCGGCAAAAGTGAAATTTATAGTAGAAGTCATCAACCAACAAGGAGGAAATAATATGATATACGCACCATCTACTCTAAATCTCGGAAAAACTAACTACAAATATCATCATAAGCATTACTTTGTAGTATTGCTTTCCAAGATACAAGAGTTCTTAGCTAATGATACAATTCACTTTCATGTTTCTAAAACAGAGGTTTTGACATAGCTAATTGCCTTATCTAGAATGATATTGTATGAAGAACATTACTAACTCACTCAAACTGAAATGCAGGGAATAGTTCAGGGAGTAACATGTCTCATGCAAGTAATACAGCTAGATATATATTATATATACATACTCCAACTTAATAAAAAAAAAAACATGCTTAAGAATTAATGTTGCTTTGTTAGGAACACACGAAGCACTTATACACTGAAGGGAGTAAAGAACTATCACAAGCTGAAACTTCACCTGACAGGATTGACAACTCTTCAGTGATGACAGCCCTCATGCCAATCCATTCAGTCAAGTCTCCACTAAGCATAAGCAGCTGGAATATATGAGAACCATTTCCAACTTATAGTTAGTTATAAATTTTAAGTTGACTTACTAACATGTTACTAAAAATTAACGGAATAGAATGAAATGATTTCTGTACGGGATCCTGAGAGGATTGTGCTAGGTGAGCACCCAGAGAAAGGCAGTGGAAGGCTTCGAAGATGCACCATTAAAAAACATGAAATGGTATACATCCCAATATTGAAGACACTACAATGCCTTTTGCAATCAGCCACCATAAGAACTGAGGGATACAAGTAATCTCACACACAAACTGCGGGCTCATTGATGCTCAACTAATGTGGCTGTGAACAATGTGGCTGGGTATTTACATGCTTCAAGTACTTGCATATAATTGCAGATTGACAAAGCAGCTGCTACTGCCAGCACATAGCTAGTGGACTACAAGGATGGGCCTCACTTCAGAAAACATCCCTTATTTTCCACTGCTTTATCTTCTTTATAAATATTTCTGTACTATGATGACCTTGAAGTGTGCAATCTGCTTGGCTCCTCAAAAGCCAAAGTTCACAAATTAAGTATGTCACAC
>WLWD01000681.1_pt1 | contig 92865 bp, 52 predicted proteins | sample 6712731 | NCBI WGS metagenome assembly WLWD01 (sample SAMN12718690, study PRJNA576275) | sponge metagenome | isolation source: marine sponge | host: Mycale hentscheli | place: New Zealand: South Island, Marlborough, Capsize Point | collected 2014-11-01
CCCCCCCCCCAATATACCTTGTAATGGAGTAAACATTACATGGTCCAGTCAATTTCGTTTTTGCTGGATATATTCTGCAGATAGCACTGGTGCTGCTGGTGCTTCATGGCTAGAGAGAGTGGCAGATTGGTGAAGTTCCCTAAAGTGTGGGCAAGGCTCGTGAAGTACGCATGCTTGGCCTCATACCTCATTGTCCAACGCCAAACCAAAGGGCCATACCTATGTTCACAGGATTGATAAAGTTATGATTTACTGTGTGTAAAGTAAAGTCGCTAGACTCTGTGCAGGCCCATAGCCAGAAGATTTTACTGGGAAGTTCAGATTTTGGAGAAGAAGCCACATCACTTTGGTTTAAAACAAACTGGTGTATGTGTGTGCGCAGTTATTGTTTCTATTTCAAGATTATTTTGCATTCATCGAACACAGTTGAATATCATGCACATGCAAGTGCTATACTTCTAGCATGCTACATAGTTCCTTCTACTACAGTGAGCGATGTTCAAAAAGTTTAACTCCTGGCATGCTTGCATAAAGAAACTACAGTTATGTGACTTATTATTACCTGGTAGCTTAGACTCAAGTAAGGTGGTCCACGAGACAAAGTAAGAAATGTCAAGCTAAATATATGTCAGAGGATTTGCAGACTGGACTCCACGGAGATGCTGCTGAAAATGAATGGTTCACAAAACATAAGTTGAATATGTGGGAAGTGACTGAATCATTTACTTCCAGTCACTCAAAAGGGAGGTTCAAACAACCCCCCCCCCCCCCCCCCCCCCCCACGGCTACTAGTATGCTATGAGGTAATCCATCATCATGCAATGCTCTCTATTTGGAGTTTATCATTATACCATAGACATAAGCAGAACACTCATTGTTTCTCCTATAGGTTTGGAAAGACCATCACCCTTTGAAGTTTTTTTTTTGTTGTTTTTGATTTTTGTGGTGGAAACATTCTCTATAATTGGTATATTAAAAACCAGGAGCACACTTAGGAATATTACTTTGATTACCTTTACATAGTGAACACAGCTAATTAAACTTGATTGAATAATGTACTACTCGTGTTCATTGCAGTCGCAATGGCACAATATAAATAAATGTGAAATTGCTGGGATCACAGGTGGTCCTGTTTTGACTAAAATTAAATTCATTGCTTGATGTCATTTCTTTACTGAGATTGTATCACGTGAAATGTGTGTTAGTGTGTATGTGTGTGCATATTAACGATTCAATTATTTTAATGATTCAATTATTTTACACAAATAGTTGATGAGAGCTTAATAGAGAGCTCTAGGAAGAACTGTGTAGTGAGCCAATACATGTGTTATATAGCAAAACAGTCCAAATCCATATTTTAATACATTTTTCCTATGTGGCAACTGTTATTAGGTTCTGTTAATTGTAATGTTCAACTTGTGCAGTCTTGTGATCATAACAGAAGCAACGTGTGGCGTGTGGTGGGGTACTTGCCAGTATCATAATAGTGCCCAACCCAATATGTGACCTATAAACAGCACTGCAGATTCACTCATTCAGCACATATTTTTTGCTCAAGTGTTATGGAAATGAAAGAATAAATGCATTTGATTTACTTTAGCCAACCTTAAACTTGAAATCGCTTCCCTGTACTTCATACAATTACGCTTTTTGGGGGCTAATTGGCAATCTTTACCACCACTTTTTCACTTCACCAAAGCAGCCACACCTTCTACTAATTGTTTTCTCAGATGGAGGTAGGCAATAGCGATTAGCAAACTAACTAGTTCATATGTGTTGTCTTTACTCACCTGTAATTGGACATGTTAATTAAGTGTTGGTATTTCTAGGAACTTTATGAATGATAACTAAGATGCAAATTGATTTGACAGTAGCTAGCATGCTTTTTTTTTTTTTTTTTTTTGCTATGGCATATCATGTGTTTAGTTAATAGAAATCATGTAGGACGTTAGTGGCATTAAAGATTCATATGATTAAACTAAGTTACTTATTTGCCAAAATAATGGATATTATAATTTAACTTTACAACCATGGTATAAATAACAATAAGTACAATAAGTAAAACACACAGTGGACAGTTGAATGACATGCAATGAGAGCTGTTAAATCTATTGCCAGTAAAATTCCAGCACTCTTCCAAGCTTTAGGAGTAAGGATCAACTATGAAATTAGTAGTTCTATATTATAGCATTATGTGTTGAGATGCTTAATAATGTACAAAAGCATAAGCCACACCTTCAACCACACCCACTTTCTGGCCTGACCACTTTTGAGGTGCCGGAGTAGCCCCTGCATATAACATTTCCATGTACTGAACATTATAATTACCCGACACAACTCAGTCCACACAGTATTGGACAGATGGAGATATACAATGTGGTGTGTGTATTTGTGCTATTACACATGTATATAATATAATGATTATGGTAAAATGACATATCCATCTATTTTGCTTAATACCGAGAAGCAAATTGAATAATTATTGCACAAACACTTATGAAGATAAATTTACCTGCTCATCTTCACTTCAGAACCATGCAATCCTGGTGAGGGAATCAAGATCATCGTCACCTTAGAACACAGTTAATCATTATATTATAAACACATGATTATTGGCAAACCACCGAAGTGAGCAAGATACTGTCTGGGATGTGCAAATTAGACATTTTATGTATGAGAGTGCGTATTCCATATTAGCATGGCTAAGCTCAGAGGACCTTTCTTTTTGCTTGGATTTGTAAATATGTTAGTAAATATGGCACTTCCATGGGGAGCTCCTGCTGCCTGCAAGTGGGAATAACCTAAATTAGCTTATGATTTTCATGATTCTAGAGATCAGGAGGGCCAGGCTTGATAATGATAGTAAAGACAGAGAGCCAAATGCTAGGCTGAAATCCTGAAACTGGCAAACAGAGAAAGGAACAGCTGAGGGAGAAAAAATGCCCGTGAAAGCGAATGAGGATATACAGAGAGCAGAAGTATAAAAATAAAAAAACGGGAAAACTATGTAGATTGGGTGGCTTGAAAGTTATCTACAACATACAGTATAGACATGGGAGTTGAGACTGTTAATGAGTGGGTTAATATATTGGCACGTCTATTTTGTTTTAAAAGCTAAATAACTAGGGGTTTGTAGAACAATGGGGGGGGCAAGTTTTTGCAACAGAGCAAGAGATTCTGCCATCGTGCTAGCAAAAGGATAATCTGGCTTCATACAGTTTGAACTTACGAATTATTAATTAGAGCAATTGCCAGAACTTACCATGACATTTATATACATGTATACATACAAACAAACACATTCCCAGCCAACTCACTAGTGTGGACTCCTCAGGCTCGCCCCAATTAGTTAGGTCTAAGTGGTAATGTGGTGCAAGCTAATAATATATCTAATAATATGACCTCGCCAAGTACTTCGCAGGCTGCTCACTTGACATACTGCTAATACAGTATATTGCTAGTATAAATCTATTACAGTAGGACCTCTGATTTATAGACCAAAGTGATTGTAGTGGCAATACTTACCTAACATTAGGAAATATGGCCAGCTTGTAAAGCTGAAATTCCGTAACTCTGAAGTTCGTAAATCTGAGGTTCTACTATACACAAGTACACTGCACACAAACCAACACAAGAATCCTTAAACACATACAAACACACATGCATGCCTGCATTCACATAATATAAGGATACATGTACTTCTATAAAAATGCACATACCAATATTATGCACACATAAACCTAGCTTAGCAATGTTCACTTACTATATGGGGTTTTTTCTTCGACCTGTCAAGAATGAGAGGAGGGATATTGTTATATTATGCATGAATATACACGGACACAATAAAGACAATAATAGAGATATGTGTTGTCTTTACTCACCTGTAATTGGACATGTTAATTAAGTGTTGGTATTTCTAGGAACTTTATGAATGATAACTAAGATGCAAATTGATATGACAGTTAGCTAGCATGCTTTTTTTTTTTTTTTTTTGCTATGGCATATCATGTGTTTAGTTAATAGAAATCATGTAGGACGTTAGTGGCATTAAAGATTCATATGATTAAACTAAGTTACTTATTTGCCAAAATAATGGATATTATAATTTAACTTTACAACCATGGTATAAATAACAATAAGTACAATAAGTAATACACATAGTGGACAGTTGAATGACATGCAATGAGAGCTGTTAAATCTATTGCCAGTAAAATTCCAGCACTCTTCCAAGCTTTAGGAGTAAGGGTCAACTATGAAATTAGTAGTTCTATATTATAGCATTATGTGTTGAGATGCTTAATAATGTACAAAAGCATAAGCCACACCTTCAACCACACCCACTTTCTGGCCTGACCACTTTTGAGGTGCCGGAGTAGCCCCTGTATATAACATTTCCATGTACTGAACCTTATAATTACCCGACACTACTAAGTCCACACAGTATTGGACAGATGGAGATATACAATGTGGTGTGTGTATTTGTGCTATTACACATGTATATAATAATAATGATTATGGTAAAATGACATATCCATCTATTTTGCTTAATACCCATAAGCAAATTGAATAATTATTGCACAAACACTTATGATGATAAACTTACCTGCTCATCTTCACTTCAGAACCATGCAATCCTGGTGAGGATATCAAGATCATCGCCACCTTAGAACACAGTTAATCATTATATAAACACATGATTATTGGCAAACAACCGAAGTGAGCAAGATACTGTATGGGGTGTGCAAATGAGACATTTTACGTATGAGAGTGCGTATTCCATATTAGCATGGCTAAGCTCACAGGACCTTTCTTTTTGCTTGGATTTGTAAATATGTTAGTAAATATGGCACTTCCATGGGGAGCTCCTGCTGCCTGCAAGTGGGAATAACCTAAATTAGCTTATGATTTTCATGATTCTAGAGATCAGGAGAGCTAGGCTTGATAATGATAGTAAAGACAGAGAGCCAAATGCTAGGCTGAAATCTTGAAACTGGCAAACAGAGAAAGGAACAGCTGAGGGAGAAAAAAATGCCCGTGAAAGCGAATGAGGATATACAGAGAGCAGAAGTATAAAAAAAAAAAAACGGGAAAACTATGTAGATTGGGTGGCTTGAAAGTTATCTACAACACACAGTATAGACATCATACCCGTAGCCAGGGGGGGTTCGAGGGGTTCGGTCGAACCCCCCTTTAGAGTGACCGGAAGTAAATATTTTAGCCACACCCCACATATAACTATTGGAATATCATCATCTGTTCAATCGTGCTGAACCAGCGCTTGAGTTATCTGCTATTTCTGGCCTGGTGTGAGTCCAAGTGACCTAATAAACATTCAGCTCCTTGGATACAAAATTTCGCTGCACGAGTAAAGCTTGCTACTTTATATTTTTCTTTATAAAGTGTAACGTAATGCACTTATTAATTAGTAAGAGTAATAGCACCGATAAGCGTGCGATTCAATATTAATAGCACAAGCAACTGAATTTTTTCAACAGATTAGAAAGGGAGCCATCCGGAAGTATCTGAGAAAGTTAAACCACCTGAAATGCACAGATAATTGTAGCTACACTGCAAATGATAAAAATAAAAATAAAAACAGGCCTACTATTAGCGAGTGATAGCACGGGTAACCTGTGCTATTAGGGATCAGTAGCGCTCGCAAAGCTACTGAAATAGCACTCAGATTTGCCTCGTGTTATTTTAATCACGTTGTTCGTGCTATTAATCCTGAATAGCTCGGTTACCCGTTAATAGTAGGCCAGCTTTATAAAAATTGCACGAGACTACAGTAAGCTAAAGATCATTTACAGTGTGGCTACTATGTATAATGCAGTCACTATCTCTATACTTCAGGATAAACTTTCTCTTGAATTTTGCTTTAATAGATGGCTCCTCCTAATCTGTTGAAAAAACTCTGTCTAAAAAGGGTATAGCTTCTGCTCTAAAAAATGACGTCTCCAACTAGAAACTACAACTGTACAATTCCAAGGCTAGAGCTGCATGCTTGTGCACTTACTCTTATTAAGCTACGGTGGCATTTCACTTTGTCCCGTGCTATTTCACTTAGTTATAGCGATTTTTCCAATACAATTTGAACTGGCAGTTTACACGCTGTACTATTAAATAACTTGTAGTGTACGAATAAGGCGTATTAATGATGCACTGTATTGGTTACATGAGAATAATACCGCTTTTCTCTCGAATATCAACAGATTATAGTTTTGAAGTAGAATACCTAGAACAAATTATAAGCTTTAGTACACTTATCTTTTGTTTTTTAGTATTGTAAAAGAATTAACGAGGAAACAAAAGTAGTGGCTTTTTGCGTCTAAAAAAATCCGAACCCCCCAATGCGAACCTCTGGCTACGGGCCCTGAGACATGGGAGTTGAGACTGTTAATGAGTGGGTTAATATATTGGCACGTCTATTTTGTTTTAAAAGCTAAATAACTAGGGGTTTGTAGAACAATGGGGGGGGCAAGTTTTTGCAACAGAGCAAGAGATTCTGCCATCGTGCTAGCAAAAGGATAATCTGGCTTCATACAGTTTGAACTTACGAATTATTAATTAGAGCAATTGCCAGAACTTACCATGACATTTATATACATGTATACATACAAACAAACACATTCCCAGCCAACTCACTAGTGTGGACTCCTCAGGCTCGCCCCAATTAGTTAGGTCTAAGTGGTAATGTGGTGCAAGCTAATAATATATCTAATAATATGACCTCGCCAAGTACTTCGCAGGCTGCTCACTTGACATACTGCTAATACAGTATATTGCTAGTATAAATCTATTACAGTAGGACCTCTGATTTATAGACCAAAGTGATTGTAGTGGCAATACTTACCTAACATTAGGAAATATGGCCAGCTTGTAAAGCTGAAATTCCGTAACTCTGAAGTTCGTAAATCTGAGGTTCTACTATACACAAGTACACTGCACACAAACCAACACAAGAATCCTTAAACACATACAAACACACATGCATGCCTGCATTCACATAATATAAGGATACATGTACTTCTATAAAAATGCACATACCAATATTATGCACACATAAACCTAGCTTAGCAATGTTCACTTACTATATGGGGTTTTTTCTTCGACCTGTCAAGAATGAGAGGAGGGATATTGTTATATTATGCATGAATATACACGGACACAATAAAGACAATAATAGAGAGGGAAAATGATGGTAATACTAATATGAGCATCTTTCTTACGTATGCCATCATGTACTTCACCCTTCAATCTCATGCACGCTACGACCTGATGATGGAATCTTCTTTGCAGTGGTAGTAAGCTTGGCACACTCAAAGTCACAAATTTCTAATCACTTGCTTGCCAGCTAACAGACAGACTGAAAACAGTAACACAAAGTCATTCAAACAATAGCGAAAAAATGTAAAAGGAGTCTGAGAGAAATTAAATCCTCCTCATATCATTTCCTTCCCCCACCCACCCACACACACACACACACACACACCAATTTAAAGTGACACAAGATACTAGGATGTGCTGAAATAGTGCAGTGTGTGGTGAGCTAGTTACTTATCGTGTGAGACTGTCTTTATTTGAGCTTTCATTAAATTTTTAATGCTCTAATGGGTAGCAATCTGAACGCTTCAGAATGCACAAATTTTTCAAATGATTCTAAATAGGGAGAGGTTACTTCCAAGGCAGAAATTTACATATACAATACTGTAATCTTATCTGGCCCTAGCCCTTTGACGGGTGTAATACATGAAATACATATACGGCACTGTCACTGTAGCTACTTCATTCTAAATAATATTCCTTTATAATTTTGATTCCTTGCGTGAATATTTTGAAACTAAATTCTCTTCTCCCTCTTCTAGTCTTGGCCACAACTACTTGCCTCTCTTCCCCTCTCCCTCAACAAACAACCTGAAATAAACCCTGTAGTGTGAATAACATCTCGCCCTGACAGTTCAACTTAGAGAAAAGTGATTTAATTAGTATTTAATTAAGTGATTTAATTAGTATTTACACCATTCATACATGTACAAATGATAAAACCACAAAATAGACAATATTGTTGAAATATTGTAATACTTCAGGTAGAAATTGTCCTCTCAGAACCAAGACACTAGTTAAGCAATTTAGTTTTCTGCGCTTACAAATAGTATTTCCCACAGTATTCCTACTTATGTCAGGAAACATTCCAGTGAATATAGCTTAGCTATTTCACAGACAACTTTAATGTAATAACCTTGCTAAGTCATTATGCCATGCATACTCTTTCCCTCTCACTGGATTATCACAGTTCAAGGAATAAACACTCACTGGACTTACTACCAGAACTCCAGTACCACAAAAAAGTGCACGTTAGCATAAGTCTTATTACCATGGTAATGAGAGTGGTGACGCCTCCAGCCACTTACACGCTGTACAGAATTAATTGTTTGGTAAAGGGTATCGTCCAATACAAGCGAACTAGAGTAAGTTAAAATAATGAGCTAATATCATAAAAGTTACGAAGTCTCAAGTCAAGACATTTAGGGAAACTCTTATTTAAATAATAAGGTTAGTTAATAATTTCAATTTATTTAATTCATTTTTATGAAATTTACTAAAAGTGTGAGCTCTCTATGCTAAAATGTTCATTAATTCCCACGGAGTTATGATGGCATAGTATAAACGATGTCAAAAGAATACTAGCATAGGAATTAAAATAATCAAATTACAACACAATATGTATGGTAGTGGTCGACAATATTGGTGGCATTCGCTGGGCGATGAAAAGTACGCGTGGTCGACTATTGCGACTCGCGTAGCCATACCCTCTACGCGGGGGGAAAGGGTCTGGGAACATACAATACAACGACTAAAAGGGTGCTCAATTATCACATTCCAGCAAGCTTGTGGTCTGTGCGACGTCAACATCACATCTGGGAGGGTAAATACATTGCGTGACTTCATTAAACTGGTGAAGTTGTTTTTCGTAGGCAATTTATACTCCTGGCAAGCAATAAACGTACGAGCATGAATAGGAGACCTGCTACCCGGCCGTGGCCGTGACGTCACAAGCATTGGAATGAAGTGGTACAATTTCATTGGAATGGATGACTTGCTCGACTTACAACGACCCGTTCAGATTAAGAATTGCAAGTTTTTAACCATTCCCCCCCCCCCTAAATTATCTTACAGTGTACTCATTTTAAATTGCAGTTTCTCTAAGTGGCATTATTTCAGTTTGCTTCAGCTAGGCCAGCTCGCTCGCCATTTGTGCTCAAGCACACTACTAGTGATTAATAACTTGTAACCACATAATATAAGCTTTGTAGAATTCATCCATGTCTCTGTGTACCAACCTCACTACAAGATAGATACACCGATCACATGGAGAAATAAATGCTTATCCCAGTCAAAGAGGTTCTAATGTGGTATTAGTTTTCAAGCATAGATGATGTTTAAGATATCGAATAACAGATTGAGGAGGTAGATGAAGTCCTTACATAAGAAAAAATTATGTGCTGTATTAATGTTATTATAATATTGCTATTATTGTAGTTTTGTTATTAATAATACATTATTATTCTATTATTATTATTGTGCAAAAATGAATAAAACTGAATCCAGATTTCAATGATGAATAGTCCTATTTAATGAGTAGTTGTATTTTGCGAGCTATGTGTAAATACAGCTTGACAAACGAGTCTCCATTGAGATGTAGGTAAATAAAATAGTTAAACTATGGGAGTGAGCAATTATCACTGATAACTGATAACTGTCCTAATCACGGGCTAAATGAGTCTCAATGGAGATTTTGATGTGTGGCTAAAATATATGGCAAAGTTCAATGAGGTCAATGTGTGTTTCCTTCTTAGTGGTTACTTTAAAAATGTTAACATGAGCATGTAGCTTAGCCAATATAAATAAAAGTGTCCACCTGTACCAGATCTCACAGAACAAAGGTTCCCTATCTCATCCTATAAGACAGGTTCCGCTCTTTACCTGATCTCACAGAACAAAGGTTCCCTATCCAGATTCTACAAGACATAGGTTCCCCACTCTTACCTGACCTCATATGACACTGTAGCTGCTTTTGGGTCACTACCAGCAGTCACTGGTCTTGATGGAGGAACAGACAGAGCTTCAGGGACACCAGAAGGAAGGTTGGCATACAGGTCCTCTGCTGCCTGACTGTGAGGTCTACTCTCTTGAGTGGTATCACTGGGTCTGGAAAACTGAGACAGAACTCGAGACCTGAAACAAGACTGGTTCTCATCCAGCTCATAGTGGCGTGTGGACAACTAGAAGCTTGCATAAACGATAAACTACGAGTGATTAGTTATAACCGAGCATATATTGAATACAGCCACGGAGGAAACTGCTATAGATTCGTTTTCGTTTAAACTTACGGTAATAATGCGCACCTTAGACCTGCCCCGTCTTTACTGTGGGCATCGACGTTTTCGTGCGTTTGTGCTACTACTGTCATGTGACCTTAATTGGTTTCCAGTTTCGCCAAGTGCATTCCTCTTTTGCCACATTTTGTGGTTGCGCCAACTCAACGTGGACATACACTAACAATATGTTGATCAATGACATTTACATTCTAATGTGTAACTCAATCAAGATTTCATGTATGTATGTGTGTATGTATACGTGTATGTATTATACTATTGACTACACATGTTGTATAGACTTATTTTACCCGTCATAATCTTCTTTACTTTGTAAAATACTGAATCATTAGAATTAAATCATTGAGATCTCCACCTTACCGAGTGAGAGTAGTTATGGTTAGCATGCACTTGTATATAATGAGACAAATGAAAAAGCTAATACAAGACTTTGCAGTACTGAAATACAATAGATACAAATATTCTATTCATGGACTATTAGTAACTAGACCAACAAGGTTTCCTGGTAAACTGGAGGGCTTCATTGTGTGTTTGACTCAAAACATGGTTGAACAAGAAGAGCATTGTGTCACAGCCTAGTTGAGATTTGACCTGGCAGTGCTCTGACCACAGGACCACCAGAGAGAGAGAGAGGGAAATGTACAGAAGAGAAATAAGAATAAGAGCATAAATTAGCATGCATAAACAAAATAGCATGTATTAGCATCTTTGTACATTATAATTTTCTATAAACTTGGGTTGAAGGAGGGGACCCTACACCCCCACCCCCTGGATTCTCCCTTGCAACATCTCTAACTTATGTTAATTAGCAACTTCACAAACTTCCTTCAGAATGCCCACTCTCGTCTGTTTATGGCATATACTAATTAGCAATTCATGAGCATTCCATTATAGAGCACACAGGAGGTGTCAACTACAGCAGCAATTTATGCTTACTCAGCAAAAATTCTCTTAAAATAAAAAAAACAGGGACATCCCAAACACAATTAATTAGACACATATTCACACACACTCCCTTACTCTCTCTGCCGGTTAATCCTCAGCTTCTCCTTTCACTGATACTGGCCAGGCCGAAACATTTCAACTCTCTTTTCACTTTTTGGTCATACCATTTCTCTAAAACTGCAGGCTCTTACGAAACAAACTGTCCTTTGTCAGTTGGGTTGGCTTCTCTTTCTCAAGGACTTTGGAGAGAGCGTGGCTGAGTGAGGTGGGACATGTTCAGCGGTGGTAGTCATTTCCATGAGAATAGTGGGGGGAGGGGGGAGAGTACTGGGGAATCCCCTGAAAATACAGCTGGTTGAGTGTGAGACTTGAAAATGAACATTACAAGGTTTAATAAGAGAGGGGAGAAAGTGTGCACAGCACCTGGTAACACACCCCCACACTGCGTATCTATAGTCAGTTAGTAGCCCAGCCAAAAAATCCTGTAAGAACTTAAATAAGATCTTGTAAGTTCCTATGTAAGATAAGAACTTATAAATGTTTCAAAAGCTTATAAGATCTTATATAAGATCCTTTAAGATCTTTTAAGATCTTATAATATCTTGTAGGCTCTTATCAGATCCTATAGAACACATCAATTATACTTTAGAATCCTATAAGATCTCATGAAGATCTTATAAGATCTCATGAAGATCTTATAAGAACTTGCAAATATCTTATAAGAACATCTGTAGATCTTATAAGAACATCTGAAGATCTTATAAGAACATCTGAAGATCTTATAAGAACTTCTGAAGATCTTATAAGAACTTCTGAAGATCTTATAAGAACTTGCAAATATCTTATAAGAACATCTGAAGATCTTATAAGAACATCTGAAGATCTTATAAGAACTTCTGAAGATCTTATAAGAACATCTGAAGATCTTATAAGAACTTCTGAAGATCTTATAAGAACATCTGAAGATCTTATAAGAACATCTGAAGATCTTATAAGAACTTCTGAAGATCTTATAAGAACATCTGAAGATCTTATAAGAACTTGCAAAGATCTTATAAGAACATCTGAAGATCTTATAAGAACATCTGAAGATCTTATAAGAACATCTGAAGATCTTATAAGAACTTCTGAAGATCTTATAAGAACATCTGAAGATCTTATAAGAACATCTGAAGATCTTATAAGAACATCTGAAGATCTTATAAGAACTTCTGAAGATCTTATAAGAACTTGCAAAGATCTTATAAGAAAAACCCCAACAATCTGAAGATCTTATAAGAACATGAAGATCTTTATAAGAACATCTGAAGATCTTATAAGAAATCTGAAGATCTTATAAAGAACTCTGAAGATCATATTAAGCCCCCCCAACATCTGAAGATCTTATAAGAACCCATCCTGCAAGATCGATAAGAACTTCTGAAAGATCTATAACGACAACGTGCAAAGATCTTATAAAGAACATCTGAAGATCTTATAAGAACATCTGAAGATCTTATAAGAAACATCTGAAGATCTTATAAGCGAACATCGAAGATTTATAAGAAATCTGAAGATCTTATAAGAACTTGCAAAGATTCTTATAGAAACATCTGAAGATCTTATAAGAACTTGCAAAGATCTGATAAGAAATTCTGAAGATCTTATAAGAACTTCTGAAGATCTTATAAGAACATCTGAAGATCTTATAAGAACTTGCAAAGATCTTATAAGAACATCTGAAGATCTTATAAGAACATCTGAAGATCTTATAAGAACTTCTGAAGATCTTATAAGAACATCTGAAGATCTTATAAGAACATCTGAAGATCTTATAAGAACTTCTGAAGATCTTATAAGAACTTGCAAAGATCTTATAAGAACATCTGAAGATCTTATAAGAACATCTGAAGATCTTATAAGAACATCTGAAGATCTTATAAGAACATCTGAAGATCTTATAAGAACTTGCAAAGATCTTATAAGAACATCTGAAGATCTTATAAGAACTTGCAAAGATCTTATAAGAACTTCTGAAGATCTTATAAGAACTTCTGAAGATCTTATAAGAACATCTGAAGATCTTATAAGAACTTGCAAAGATCTTATAAGAACATCTGAAGATCTTATAAGAACATCTGAAGATCTTATAAGAACATCTTAAGATCTTATAAACATAAAATTTATAGAAATCTTGTAAGGATAAAGATCCATCAAGATCACATAAGGTCATATAATATCAAACAGATAAGCATAGAATGTTATGTTTGCGGAAATAATGTTAAGATAAATTTTCTTTGATGGCTGATGGCTGCATGCGTTTTAATCTCTTCCCAGTATCCAAACATTTCTGATTGCATTTCTTTTGAAGAGCAGGGAAGTTTCTCTTGTAAGTCCCTTCCCCAAATCTCTCATCAACACATTCTGTAAATAGTTATAAAGCAGTCATATGATACTTTAACATCATTATTACTTTATACCTTCAATCAGTTGCATTTTTTCTGCTGCAAGTGGTGGCTTGCATGATTTCACTGTTCCAAAGCAGCTGCTTGCTAGTTCCTGATCTTCAAATAGGGCATCCATTAGCGACAAGCAATACTTGTCGGGAGTGCTACCTCTTAGGTTTAACAAATGGACACCCTTACTCTGAAATAATAAATAAAATATTGTGTGGAACAACTATATAGGTAAAATAACATTTTTACAATATTTTAGCAATACATTTAATTCATTCAATATGGATGATTTTTTAGGTAGGCATGACTGAATATATATAAGTCTAACATAACCAAGGCATTTTATAATACAAAAAAAGTGTGGTGATATTTGGAAAACTGAAATAATGATCTTATTGGTCACAGTGATCTCTTCGTGACCTTGCTGCAATATCCCAGCAAATTTCCTGGGGAACGCTATTCAGCAATAGTAAGAAAAGTATGAGTAATAGCAGAACCAAGATTACGGTTTTTCTTAACTGCAGAAATGAACTGTTATCTTTGGCTATAGTATTAACTTATGATAGCATGGAAAACTGTGGTGGTATTAATAGCACTTAGTGGCAAGAAATTTCACTTGGCTTACCTTGTAAAAATTCTCTCTCAACTCTTGTTATTAATCCCCAATACCACAGCTTTCCATGCTATTATACTCTAATACCTTTGCTACTATTCAAAGAATTGTAACAGCTATGGAAATTGTATTGAGTCTATCCATTAATAGAGTTTAAAAAATCAAAGTGGCTTATTTATTTAAGAATTCAGCATATATATATGCCTAATAAATTTACTTAATTTGACTTGTGTGTATGTGTGTGTGTGCATGTGTGTGTGTCCATATGTGTGCAAACATTTTATTACATCCCTATGCAATTTGTCAGTACATATATCTAAGTCAAAAATCTACTAACTGTTCGTTATACAAAAGTTCATTAAGAAACTTAGAGGACCACTGAATTTAAAACATACAATGAAATGCTAAATATAATAAAAATAATAATTGGGCAAGCAAAGCAAGACTCTCACTAACGAGTCTCAATTGTGATTTATATATATATATATATATGTATATGGCAAAGTTCAAAGAAGTCAATGCGAGTCAACCCCGGAGGTAAGTTTAAAATGTAAACATTAGCGCGGGTGCAAGAAATTTAGGAGAAAATACTTTGATATAATACCAGCCTTACAAATACAAACTTAGCGGAGTTCGTTTTTTTTAATGCACTGAAAATGTACTGTTCAATAGTCAAAGCAATAAGAAAATGCAATACAATGCTTTATTTACTAGAGCTCTTGTACAATAGAGCATTTCAAAGGAGCATACTTTAGAAAGGCAGCTAGTTTAAGCAGAATCCTTTAATTTAGCAATCCTTACCCATACCATAGTCTTGATTGCTTACCTCTTGAAAAATCAATTGTCCGATAGTCAAGTTGTGAAGAGAATACAATTTAAGTCTGGTGCTGCTATATCAATTGTGTAAATTTAACTAAGAAGAAATACTATTTTAAAAGGCTTGCATTTTCAGTTCTCGCTTGCCATTTGTGCTAAAACACATCACTAGTAATATTGATAATAAAATAATAAGAAAATAAAACTGAATAAAACATATTTTTGTAATGAAATAAAAGAAACATTATACTTCTAGTAAATTAACTTACTGAAATGAACTTCTGCTTTACTTCTTTGTTTTCTTTCACACATGTACTGTCATCAGTGCAACTATTAGCCTGTAATGATATAATAATAATAGAAAAAATGAAGTGTGCTTTATATAGAGTATCTAATAAATGTGGTTCTGCATGTCTCAGTATAACATTTTGAGTCCTTACATTAGAATTACTTATCTCGCTGTGTTACTTGAGACTATCGTGCAAAGATTTAATAATTTACCATCATATCTCCGTAAACCCCATGCTGCCAAAATAAACTAAATCTCCTATCCTAGAATGCTTAATACTTAATTATACAAAAATCAGTTTAAAAGAAGCCTTTGTAATTCATACAGTGCAATAATTTCAATCCAATTGTAATCACCATAGTCACCATCATAATCAAATTATTATTAATAATTGTAATGGTGTTTCGAACACTTCATTTGTCCAAATACCTTCATTAATTGACTAACTTATTACCTGTTGATATATAATATATATATAATTATACTTCTTACTTCTGTTCGACTGTTCCTTCAGCAGCAAGTTGCATTTTTTGTCTAATTCCTTGACCAATGTCGTCAGTTCTTCTAATCTTTTTATGACTTTTTCAAACCATGGTGTCTACAAGAAACACTACATAAAACAAACAGCTAAAGACCAGAAGGAAAAAAATCTTACATCTTTCTTCGTAAGTAGTTTTTCTGCTGCACTTCCCATTGAGAACTGTTACCAGTAGAAATATAAGATTATAACTGGCAGTAATGAAGGGCATAAATTGAATTCTACTGACCTCTGATGAAGACTTGAAGGAGCTTGTATTGGCATCTACTTCCTCTTCCATTTCATCCTCAATGTATGTTTTAAGCTACGTAATCACAACTATAAAATTGTAGCCATACTGTACAACATATTATGTACCATCTTGGAGGGTGCAGGTGATCCATCTTCTTCACTTTCACTTTCACTGTCTTCAATATAGCACTGTCTTGGCTTCTCCTTCCGTTCAGCCTCATCTTTAGTATCTTAAAAGAAATTTAATTTTAGTAAATGCAACACATACCAGTATACATATAGTTACATACCAAATATATTTTGTATTTGTACAGTGTACGGCCGTCCTTTGCACCTCCAGATTACCTCACCGCCAACCTTCAAGTCATCCGTGCTGACGTAATCATACACTTCTGTTTCCAATTGTTTGGAATGACACACGTGTGTCCTATTGTCTTGGCTGGACAAAACCCTACACCACTCTAGAAATATAAGATACCTTTCAAAAAGGTGTTCAGTAACTTAGAAATTGATGGCATTTACGTTAAACATTTATATAATAAAAGGGCATGTAGAGTGCAAAAAGGGTACAATCATTTCTTTTGTAGCAAAAATGTAGCTTTTCAGCAACTTGGCCTTAAAAACTACCATGTAATTATAACTACCAAGTGTAAGCTTCAGAGAATGACCATCAGTCCAAGCTAGCTGCAGCTAGTGGTTGTGGTAAACCACATATCCTACCTTGGTTAGCTACTCTAAGTGGCAACCCCACAATGACCACTAGGTACTTCATGCACTTTAATCTAAATTATCTATCTTTATTCATTAACTTACTGTTGCATTCTTTTGCTGGCTTTACCAGAGCATTGGTCATCACTTTCTTGGTAGGTTTCCTAGCTCTCTTACTTGTTTCAGCCATTTTTTCCCTAAAGTATCAGCTGTATTTGCAGCTGTAAAATTGTTGTAGTTGGATCATGTGATTGGAATAATTAAGAGCACTACACTTATTACACATGGAAGGTCGAAAGAGGTATAGGGAGTATTTTAGAAGTGAAAATGCAAGAATCCCAAGAACAACTGCTTGGAGACTTAAAAAATTGCAAAGGCTACCATCGGAAGATGCAAAAAAATGTAAAAAAGTGGAAAAATGTCCAAGTAAGTAAAAAAAAATCATTGATAGAATAGAAGCATATTAAAAAAGAATTAAGTAGCTGTTTTTGGATAAGATTATTATTGAAGGTGACTCTTCCATAGCATCCAAGCATAGAAAACAATACTGTCGAGATCCTTCAGTCACAGTACCTCGTCAAACCATCTGGCGGGATGCAGGTAACTGCAGTGATTTGGGGACCACAATACTTACAAATATTACCTGTTGTAGAAAAATTAGATGCAGAATGTGAAGGATATATCAAAAGGAGAAAACTTATGAGGAAAACAGACAGTAATGGTGATAAACATGATGATGAGAATGACAGTGATAGTTGCACTGATAGTGCTAGGAATATTAATGTTGATGGTGGTGGTGGTGATGATGGTGGTGATGATGATGATGGTGATGATGATGATGATGATGATGGTGATGATGATAGTGATGATGATGATGATGATGATGATGATGATAATGGTGATGATGAAGATGGTGGTGATGATTATGGTGATTATGATGATGATGATGATGGTGGTGATGATGATGATGGTGATGATGGTGATGATGATAGTGATGATGATGATAGTGATGATGATGATGATGGTGGTGATGATTATAATAATTATGGTGATGGTGGTGATGATGATGATGATGATGGTGGTGATGATTATGGTGATGGTGGTGATGATGATGGTATTGATGGTGATGATGATGATGGTGCTGATGGTAGTGGTGGTGATGGTGGTGTAAATGGTAGTGATGGTGATGGTGGTGATGACAGTTGTGATGGTGATGATGGTGTTGGTAGCAATGATGGTAATGGTTGTAATACTAGAGAACAATGTTCATCAAAAACAGGTATGAACACTGAATCTTTGCTTTTAACATAACCGTAATGATTCACTTTTAACTTTAGGAACTGAAACAAATCCTCTCTTTCTTGGAGCACCACTAAGCACAGAAGCCAGTTGGCTTAGTATATACCAGTATGCTATTTTTAATCACTTAACTGATGCAGCAATCAGCCAACTCATTGACCTTATCAAAATCCACTGCCCTTCCTCAGAATCATGCCCGACATCCCTCTATAAGCTAAAACAGAAGTTTGGTACCTCAAATGATGTCAAAACTTTACACTTTTGTTCTCATTGCAAACAAGAGATTCAGAAAAAATGTTCTAATAATAAGTGTAAGAAACTGAAGGCAAGTATCAGTTATTTTAGTATATTACCTTTTGAAAATCAGCTACTCAACATTTTTTCAGGTAAATGTTACAATTTTTGGTTATTATATACATATTATCATAGTAAAATGTGTATATATCTCAGAAAACTGGGAAATGGTTCAATATCCATTCACTAGACAACATCATTCGAATTACATCAAAGATATTCAAGATGGGGAAGAGTATAAAAAGTTAATGGAGCCTGGCAATTTTCTGTCTGTGCCAGAGCATACTGGTCTCATTCTCTGTTCAGATGGAGTGCCACTTTTTAAATCATCAGGTACACTAACTCTAAAGTTTATTTGTACACGTACACATTAAAAAAAAAAATTCTATACATTTTTTTAGCAGACTCAGTCAATTAGAGTTAATCACAACAATATTCAATGTCATTTAGTTAATTAAAAAAATATAATATAGATCTTTTTTTTACAGGTCTTTCATTGTGGCCAGTTGAACTGTGCATTTCAAGTTTACCTCCACATCTTCGCATGGATGCAGATTACCTTCTTTTAGGTGGAATTTGGTTAGGACCAGTTAAGCCTGATATGAAAACTATTTTACAACCGGTGATAAGTAAAATAGAGTCACTGAAAGTGTCATTAAAGACTTGTCAAGGGGAAAAGCAACTTCGAGCTAAGCTTCTTCTCAGTGTGTTTGATCTTCCTGCAAGAGCAGCAGCTGTCAATATGATGCAGTACAATGGAAGGTATGGCTGTCTATACTGTCTGGATGAAGGCAAACATATAAATCATCGCAGAATTTATTTGCCTTCAGAACGTCATAAACCAAGGAATGACACACAAATGAATAGATACGCTAGGCAAGCCATTGCAAGGAAAACACCAATTTGTGGTGTCAAAGGTCCCTCAGTGTTGTCCTCCAGTATTTCCCTTACCAAGGCTGTTCCTATAGACTACATGCATGCAGTTTTGGAAGGAGTTACTAAATCTCTTTTTAATTCTTGGTTTGACACAAAGTATCACCAGTCCAGATTTTACCTTGGTAGGAAAAAGAAAGAAATTGATAAAGCTTTGTTGTGCATTAAACCCTCTTATGAATTCCGGCGAACTCTTAGGCCTATACATACTTCAAAGTATTGGAAAGCATCTGAATATCGGGCCTGGCTTTTGATTTATTCTATTCCTGTACTATTGCAAGTGGATTTTCCAGCAGACTACCTATATCACTTCTCATAGTTAGTTCCATTCATATTTTACTTGGCTGCAATATAACTCAACAGTACCTACAAATAGCTCATTGCATGCTTGCCAGATTTTATGAATTAATGCCAATTTTGTACCCTCAAACCATGTGTTCATTGAACTTTCATAGTTTGATACACATGTGTGAGTTTGTCCGGCGATGGGGACCCTTGTGGTGCTATTCGACGTTCGGATTTGAAAACTTCAATGGATTTCTGAAGCGGCATTGTCATGGAACAAGGAATGTCCTCCCTCAACTCATTCAGTCTGTTAGAATGAGACAAGCTCTGCCTCTTCTCAAGGATAGATTGGACAAGAACGAGAATTCTCAAACAGTGGACTTTCTCAACAGAGTCACTGGAAAGGTAGATAGGAGATCTGATGTTTTGGGGAAAGTAACAAACAAAAATCTCTGTGTAGATGAAATAAAGGCTGTGCAGGAAGCAGGGTTTTCCATTGAAAACCACATAGTTCCAGTTTTCCCTAGGTACAGGCAAGATGGTGTAACTTATTCAGTAGCAAGCAAGCACAACTCTAGAAATAACTCCATTTGTAAATTTTATAGACCAGTATGTGGTAAAGAAGAATGGTTTGGGTCTATTCAGAAGTTTTGCTTAGTCAATGGTAATCCAATTGTCATTGTGTCTATTTTTGACAATACTGATGAAGAGGTACTGGCAATGCCACAGTCACAACATCGACATTCACTAAGTGAAGATGATTACAAGGCAGCTAAATTGTTCAATTTGTTTGGCTTTAAGGTGAAAAAGCCATCTTTATCTAATAAATTAATAGCAATTTCACCAACAGACTTGGTTGAGAAGTGTGTCCACATTCCAGTTAAATATTCACCTCATGACATTATAGTAACTTTGCCAAACAAAGTTGAACACCACTAATTCAGTATCTTTTGTCTCTCCATTTTTGCCAAATTTTGGATTTTTTCAACCTCACATTTTTTTCCTAATTTACATAGTAATCATCTTGACTCCTATAATCGTTTAAGTCAAACAATGATGATTTATAGCAGTTCTTCATACATGATGCTTTTTCGTAAATGGGGGAAGGAATCTGAATCACACAAACTAAAATTATGTACTTGAAAATTTACCTATTACAATATTAATATAGGCAGAGGAACGGTCTAAATGATTGAATTCTAAAAGTATACACAATAGACCACTACAGGTCATAAAAGCAAAGAATTAAACTTACAAACATGTCGTGTGGACTGTTAATAAGTTGATATACTTTCTAGGTGACTCCAGTGGATATGTATAATGTCTTTCTTTAGTCTTACAGGAATTTGTAAGATTTTACACATAACAAAACTTATATAATCTCAACCAGTGATTTATAAGGTATTACATGATGTATTTCTTAACAAAACTTTCAGAATCTTAATCAGTTCTTGTAAGAACTTGCAGGAATTTATAAGGTATATTATTACATGATTTATTTCTTAACAAAACTTTCAGAATCTTAATCAGTTCTTGTAAGAACTTGCAGGAATTTATAAGATATCTTACATGATTTATTTCTTAACAAAACTTATAGGATCTTAATCAGTTCTTGCAAGATCTTGTTAGTACAAATAGGATCTTGTCTATTCTTATAGGATCCTACTGATCCTGTAAGATCTGACAAGATCTTACAGGATTTTTTTGCTGGGAAGCCAGACAATAGTTCACAAAAACTTTAACACTTGAGTAGCTATGTATTTATATGCACATGTACGTAGTAATGGTTAAATTATAGAGCTGATATATTTAACCCAAAGGAATTAAAAAAAAAGATGCACTGGTCAGGTGTTGCAAAAGGCGTGGCCACCCACCCTACATTCAAGAAGAATGTGGGAAACAAAGCCCCTCATCACTGTGCGCACCAGTCATGTGACTACAACTGCTGAAGGCTACCATGACTACATAACCACAAGGTGAAAGTTAATTAGCAGAGGAAGGTTATTATATTTGGTAAACGTTCAGTGGACTATACAACACTCTTTCAGAGAGTGCTAAATACTTACAAATCTGTACATTTGTGTGTTAATTAATATGCACTGGTCTTACCTCGCTTGACGTGAACCCTGGGAGCTGGCATCCAATGAAGACTCGATGCTGCAGCATTGGCCACTCCCTCGAGTGCTATGGTGACCTTCTTGAGGTTGCTGATCACGTAGAGGCTTTAAAAGATGATGGTTACCAAAAGTATGCTGATCCTTGTTCATTTTAAGATTGTACCCATCAGAAGTTCCATTCAAAGGACCTGCAGAGAAAGTATCAGACATAATTAGCATAATATTCCTCCCAGAAAGACATTTAACAAGAAGGTACGGACCATACTGTGACATGCCAGTCCACATATAATAAATACTTTTGAATTATACACTCATGCAAAAACTACAATAACTACAAAAACAAACAAACAAACAAACACCCAAACTTGCTAGTGGACAAATTAATCAACCTATTGTATTACATCTTTCTTTTGTACTACAATATTGTGTGGATGTTCTTTATGAGGTTAGTCTACCAGTAAACCAGTTTATTAGTTGGACATGTACAATCTAACCCTATGATTATGTCTGGGACAGACCAGACAGCTGAACAGCCTCTCCCCGATCCACACATGGCCTAGGTCGGGGAAGTCACTAATGAACTAATTAACAATTCCGTTGTTTAGCTGATAGGGTAATCATTTAATGAATATATTTACACCTTAACCCATTGGTCTTGTCATCATGTTTTCTCTTCCTATAGCCTTGAATTGTAACTTGTATTTTGAACGACTTAATGAATTTATGTACACAAGTGAATTCTCTATTCATTCTGCTAGTCGCTCTACAATTCACGGGAGTGCTTCTGCCGCTAGTACACGCCTACAAGGAGCCTCCTTCTAGACTACACTTGAGTGCCCCGAGTAGCTCTTTGATAGTCTATTTCTAGCCAACTGCGCTCACTACTGCTCAGGCTTACTGCCAGGGCTACTGCCAGGGCTACTGCCAGGGCTTACTGCCAGGGCCGGTCCTTCTTCATTTACTATCCATTAGCTCGGGTTGACTTACAATGACCCGTTCAGATTAAGAATTGCAAGTTTTAAGTTACAAGTAATTAAAATATAATATTTGAAAAAATGAGCCTATGTGTTCATACACTATATTACTTTGGAATAAAAGGATGTATACTCGCAATGAAATTAAAAAAAATAAAAATAAAAAACAGAAAGAGACTCTTAACATTTCTAGATAGAATGAAACCATTAATTGGAGCCTTCAGCTCAAATTGGGTTTATATAATGCCTAACTTCTAAAAAGGTCGACACAAAAAGCTCTACAGACAGCCTCCTGTAGACATGCACACATAAGTACTGTATCAGTACAGTTGCTATGCAACACTTTCACATGTACACGCACCTTAACCTAATGACCCAACAGCTGTGGTGGTATCAACAGAACGTACATAAGTCAGAACTTGTAAACAAAAACCGTCAGACAGAATTTTTCTATGAACATACGCACACCATAAAATTAATAACCTTCACAATTTGTGCAAATTGCTACTGCATTTTACAATACGTCAAACCACTGTATGGCGGGATACTTGCTAGTTTATAATAACTAGTCACACTCATCTATCACACTCTTTTTCTACTCACACACACACAAACACACTCTTTTCTAATCACACGCACACACAAACACGCTCTTTTTCTATTCACACACACAAACACACTCTTTTCTAATCACACGCACACACAAACACGCTCTTTTCTACTCACACACACAAACTCTCTTTTTTTACTCACACACAAACACGCTCTTTTTCTACTCACACGCACACACAAACACGCTCTTCTTTCAACTCACACACACAAACACGCTCTTTTTCTACTCACATGCACACACAAACACGCTCTTTTTCTACTCACATGCACACACAAACACGCTCTTTTTTCTACTCACACTCACACACAAACACGCTCTTTTTCTACTCACACTCACACACAAACACGCTCTTTTTCTACTCACACGCACACACAAACACGCTCTTTTTCTACTCACACGCACACACAAACACGCTCTTTTTTCTACTCACACTCACACACAAACACGCTCTTTTTCTACTCACACACACACAAACACACTCTTTTTCTACTCACACGCACACACAAACACGCCCTTTTTCTACTCACACACAAACACGCTCTTTTTTCTACTCACACTCACACACAAACACGCTCTTTTTCTATTCACACAAACACAAACACACTCTTTTTCTACTCACACGCACACACAAACCACACACACAAACACGCTCTTTTTCTACTCACACACAAACACACTCTTTTTCTACTCACACACACACAAACACGCTCTTTTTCTACTCACACACAAACACACTCTTTTTCTACTCACACACACACAAACACACTCTTTTTCTACTCACACACAAACACGCTCTTTTTCACACACACACAAACACGCTCTTTTCTACTCACACACACACAAACACGCTCTTTTTCTATTCACACGCTCACACAAACCGCTCACACACAAACACGCTCTTTTCTACTCACACACAAACACGCTCTTTTTCTACTCACACACAAACACGCTCTTTTTCTACTCACGCACACACAAACACACTCTTTTTCTACTCACACACAAACACGCTCTTTTTCTACTCACACACACACAAACACGCTCTTTTTCTATTCACACGCTCACACAAACCGCTCACACACAAACACGCTCTTTTTCTACTCACGCACACACAAACACACTCTTTTTCTACTCACACATACAAACACACTCTTTTTCTACTCACACTCACACACAAACACGCTCTTTTTCTACTCACACATACAAACACACTCTTTTCCTACTCACACGCACACACAAACACACTCTTTTTCTATTCACACACACTCTTTTTTACTCACACGCACACACAAACACACTTTTCTACTCACATACACAAAAACTTTTTCTACTCACACACACAAACACACTCTTTTTTACTCACACCCGCACACACAAACACACTCTTATTCTACTCACACGCACACACAAACACATTCTTTTTTCTATTCACACACACAAACACTCTTTTTTCTACTCACACACAAACACGCACTTTTCTACTCACACACAAACACACTCTTTTTTCTACTCACACACAAACACACTCTTTTTTCTACTCACACACAAACACGCTCTTTTTCTACTTACACACAAACACGCTCTTTTTCTACTCACACACACAAACACGCTCTTTTTCAACTCACACACACAAACACGCTCTTTTTTACTCACACACACACACACAAACACACTCTTTTTCTACTCACACACACAAACACGCTCTTTTTCGATTCACACACACACAAACACGCTCTTTTTCGATTCACACACACACAAACACGCTCTTTTTCAACTCACACACACAAACACGCTCTTTTTCAACTCACACACACAAACACGCTCTTTTTCTACTCACACACGCAAACACGCTCTTTTTCAACTCACACACACAAACACGCTCTTTTTCAACTCACACACACAAACACGCTCTTTTTCAACTCACACACACAAACACGCTCTTTTTCAACTCACACACACAAACACGCTCTTTTTCTACTCACACACACAAACACACTTTTTCTACTCACATACACAAAAAAAATTTCTACTCACACACACAAACACACTCTTTTTTACTCACACACGCACACACAAATACACTCTTTTTCTACTCACACGCACACACAAACACATTCTTTTTTCTATTCACACACACAAACACTCTTTTTTCTACTCACACACAAACACGCTCTTTTTTCTACTCACACACAAACACACTCTTTTTTCTACTCACACACAAACACACTCTTTTTTCTACTCACACACAAACACGCTCTTTTTCTACTTACACACAAACACGCTCTTTTTCTACTCACACACACAAACACGCTCTTTTTCAACTCACACACACAAACACGCTCTTTTTTACTCACACACACACACACAAACACACTCTTTTTCTACTCACACACACAAACACGCTCTTTTTCAACTCACACACACAAACACGCTCTTTTTCAACTCACACACACAAACACGCTCTTTTTCAACTCACACACACAAACACGCTCTTTTTCAACTCACACACACAAACACGCTCTTTTCAACTCACACACACAAACACACTCTTATTTCTACTCACACACACAAACACGCTCTTTTTTCTACTCACACACGCAAACACGCTCTTTTTCTACTCACACACACAAACACGCTCTTTTTCTATTCACATACACAAACACACTCTTTTTCTATTCACATACACAAACACGCTCTTTTTCTATTCACATACACAAACACACTCTTTTTTCTACTCACACACACAAACACGCTCTTTTTCTACTCACACACAAACACGCTCTTTTTCTATTCACATACACAAACACGCTCTTTTTCTACTCACACACACAAACACGCTCTTTTTCTACTCACACACACAAATACGCACTTTTTCTATTCACATACACAAACACGCTCTTTTTCTACTCACACACACAAACACGCTCTTTTTCTACTCACACACACAAACACGCTCTTTTTCTATTCACATACACAAACACACTCTTTTTTCTACTCACACACACAAACACACTCTTTTTCTATTCACACACACAAACACACTCTTTTTCTACTCAAACACACAAACACGCTCTTTTTCTACTTCTACTCACACACACAAACTCACTCTTTTTCAACTCACACACACAAACACGCTCTTTTTCTACTCACACACATAAACACGCTCTTTTTCTATTCACATACACAAACACGCTCTTTTTCTACTCACACACACAAACACGCTCTTTTTCTATTCACATACACAAACACACTCTTTTTTCTACTCACACACACAAACACACTCTTTTTCTATTCACACACACAAACACACTCTTTTTCTACTCAAACACACAAACACGCTCTTTTTCTACTTTTACTCACACACACAAACTCACTCTTTTTTCTATTCACACATACAAACACGCTCTTTTTCAACTCACACACACAAACACGCTCTTTTTCAACTCACACACACAAACACGCTCTTTTTCAACTCACACACACAAACACGCTCTTTTTCTACTCACACGCACACACAAACTCACTCTTTTTTTACTCACACACACAAACACACTCTTTATGTACACACAAACACACTCTCTTTTTACTCACGCACAAACATGCTCTTTTTCTACACACACACACACACAAACACACTCGGGTTTTTTCTACACACACACACACACACAAACTCTTTCTCTGCTCATATGCACACACAAATATGCTCTTTTTTTCTACTCACTGTAGGCACGAAGGAATCAGACCCCAAGTCATCTTCGAAGGAGGGGGAGATGTAGGCACAAGCCTACATGAGAACTGAGCATTGTGGGTTTATTGTGTTTGTAATTTGTAAGTTCTATTCATCTTTTGTTTCCTTTTTCTCTTTGTTAAGGGCTGGCTATATAAAGCCACTGAGTTGTGTTCTTCTTTCTGTGAATTTGAGATTCTTTTAAATTATATTTAAACCCTGAATAATTCCTTTGGGGAGAGAGCTCTAGCGGTAGCTAAGAGAATCTAAGAGGAAGAACTGGTGGCAGGGACTACTACGTGTGGGAACAGTATACATACTTGACCTTCATGAATCCATCGACCGCGTAGCCATAACCGACACTCACACACAAACACGCTCTTTTTTCTACTCACACAAACATGTACACACAAACACGCTCTTTTTTCTATTCACACACACAAACACACTCTTTTTTTCTCCAGATAATTAACTTACCCTTGCCTTTCTCAGTAGCTCCTCCCTTTTTCAGCCGCTTGCAATTTTATTGTGCATGCAATCTTTGTTCTGTTCCGGTTAATGGATGATTCGAATGATTGATGTTCAGATAATTGATGTTCCACTGTACATGTATGTTTAACACACAAACATACACACAAACATACACACTGTTGTCAGGTTATTACAAGGAGCTTAGTGTCAGAAATAGCACTCCAGTTGGTGATGCGTGCATTATCACCTAGCAATGTAGACCTATTGGAATTAATACTTCTCTACTACCAACACACAGTGGAGAACACTTACCGCGCCATCACTTCAGCAGTGGTCAAATGCGCTTCCAGTGATGATAGCTAGCTATTGAGGTCAAAGGTGAAGGTCTGCCTTTTTCTGCACAAAAGGTCGTTATATTAATTCTATTCGCGTGATTCTTCCAATAACAACGCAATATCTTATGAATCTACTTTACATTCTGCATTTTGGGTGTGGTGGGTGAGAGATAAACAGAGAATCTGGGAACCCCCAATTTTGGAAAACAGTAGAATCTAGTCTGTAAGCCAGTTATGGCGGAAAGCCAGCCACGAGTTCCTGCTGAGGATGAGGTGAGTACATAGCTAATCCCTAGCTGATTAATAGATCGAGTGTTTGACTTACCTAGTTTCTAGATCCATTGTTTGTTTATTAGATCCAGTCTTTTTCACTGGCCCACTGTTTGTATAGATAACTTTTACAAAAGGTTTGAAAACACTACTACCTACACACATGCCAAGTGCTTAGCATAATTTCAAGCATAATTTTTCCAAAAACTGAAATAAAAGAAAGAGATAAATTAAAGTCTGAGCATTCGATAAAACTAGGCATCAGCAACTGGAAAAATAGAGGGGAATTTATGTCTGAGCATGCTCATAAAAATACTAACAACTGGAAAAGAGAGGGAAAGTAATGTCTGAGCATGCTCACAACAAATGCACTGGCAACTGGAAAAAAGAGAGGGTAAAAGTCATGTTCCTGAGCATGCTCTTGAAAATAAACACCAGGTTTTTAGTTGCTAGTGTGTTTTTGAGGATAGTTAGACAAGACTATCCCTCTCTATTTGCTATATAGTTTGTAACTATTTTACTCTAGTCATTTGAAGTCTATAATAGTTGGTTCCATTTGAAGTCTAGTTTGTTCCAGAAATACGGTAAGTTGTGTGTTAATAGCACATAAGAATATATATTTGTTGTAATGTTATTTATCTGCTTGTTGTTTTTTTGTTTTGTTTTTTGTTTTTTTGTTGTTATTGTTGCTGTTGTTGTGCTTGTTATCCTTTAATTTAAACTTTCTTACAGTGTGTAGTATTGAATTTGTATTTGGGAGGTATTTGTATGTTTGTGCACTTTTATAGGAAGATTATGTTTTTGTAATTTTTTAATGTATATGTTCATGTGTTAGAATTTTTATAATCAACAGCAGGTTTCTTTCGAAAAGAAAAAAAGCTTTTTTTCCATTTTTTTTCCATTTTGACTAAACAGTTGGTAGCACTACATGAAAATTTTAACAGTCAAGTTTTCATTTCTGTTGATTTACTGCTAAAAGCTAGAAACTCTTCCACAGCTATATCAGCAAGCTAAGGCCTTGTACTACCCTCTAAATGCTATAGGATCATGCTAAACAGCTTGCACAACAACAACAAAACTGACTCGCTTCAATTAAGCAGACTGACTGTATTTTTGCTGAACTTGCTGTTCTGTCAGGTCCCTACTTCTTAGCCTTTCTACCAGCTACAGTTGGGTCTCTAGAAGTAAGAATATCTAAGCCACTGATGGCCCCAATATTTAAAATAGCATCTTTTTTTTTTCATTCCTAGAAGTGATGCATGCGGTAAACAGTGAAGATTAAAACATTAACATCGTCGAACCAAAAAAACTATATTTTATCAACTACCATATCGTTTTTTTTTTTTTCTACTATAGCTCCTTCTGTGCAAAAAAAAATCATTCTACTAAACAAAATTGAAAACCTATTTTTTCTGGTGCCTACTGTACATTATTTTAGCACAGGAAGAAACAACACATTCTCTTATTATGTGTTTCGAATGTCGTGTAGTTATTGTGTGTTTGTGTGCACATATTTACGCATTGTACCAGTTGTATGTTTGTGTGTTTGTTTATTTTTAAATTTCTCAGCATTGTTTTTTACTATTTTCATTTATTAAAATATTATTGTATTGTATTAATCATTGTGTGAGAAATTGCATGTTTGTGTGTTAGCATGTCATAGAGTTGCTGTTGTTATCATTGCTGATATAGGAATAAATTTGTTTGTGTGTTTGTTTATAAGATATTTGTAGTCTTATATAAGTTTGTTTGTGTGTTTGCATGTTAAAGTCTCATTTAAATAGCACTTAGTGCTGTTTGTTTGTGTGTTTGTTTATTTATCACTTTAATTATATATTTATTTGTTTGTATTTAGAGAGATCTCCATCCTCTAGTCTCACTTCACTGGGAGCACTGCCATACATGGAGTGAGGATGTCCAGCCTAGACAATGTGCAGTACTACATGATAAACTGTTAGTTGTGCATTCTAATTATCGCACACTTCACATCTCTACTGACCTTCACTCATGGACTACTACTGATGCACCATATGAATACTCGTCCCTAACTACCTACCAGTCTAAGTTTGTATTGGTTGGTGGACATCATCCCTCCACTTATAAACCCACTAACTCTCTGTTGACTAGTACTACTGGTCTAGACTGGGAGCCATCGCTATGTGCCATGCCTACTCGTCGCTACTGGGCATCATCAGTTAGTGGAGGATCACCAGAGGTCCTGGTCGTGGCTGGTGGGTATGGCTCACATTATTGGTTGGACGTAGTGGAAGTTCTACTCAACGACCATTGGACGACTGCAGACTCACTTCCTTCTTCATGCATCAACATGCGATCAACATTCCATGAAGGCAACTTCTACTTCACAGGAGGAAATGGCAGGGAGAAGATTCTATTTATATGCAGTCTAGAGTCTATCATAGCATCTGCTAGTAATGGCAGGACAAGAAGACAAACAATGTGGAGGACAGTAACCACACTTACTGCCATCTTCGCTATCGTCTCCTATGTATCGAATCTAATCGGCATCGATCACTTTACTACCATTAGCAGTTACTCCAACAAGACAGAGGAGTGGATTGAGACTACTAGTGAGGGAGATAGACCAGAACAGAAGTATAGTGTATGGATAGCTATTGCAGTCTTGTCTACTGGACAGTTGCTGGTTGCTACTATCAATGGAGTATACAAAGAAACTCTGTCAGGTTAGTGTAAGTAAATAGCAGCATCTCTAGAAAGTCATCTTGCCTTCAGTGATATTGGCTTCTCTTTAGAATGTCCCATTGATAAATTATATGGGAAACTAAAGTTAACTATTAAAAGCTTATAGTATAATAAAACTAGAATATTATTATTTATTATTAAGTTAATAATGTTAAAACTAAATATTTATTATATTAATTATGATATTATAATAAGTAAGGTAATTGATTGTCTTTGCCAAAATTGCAAGTGCTGAAATGCAGCTGCTTCTACTGGCAGCTGCTTCTACTGGCTTAGCTCCAGGCAATAAAGCCAGCTGCCCACACTCTGCATTGCTCACGGGTGTTTTCAATGCATTGCACGGCGGACACTTAGACACACCCCCCAAAATTGTTTCCTACCCAGAATATCCTTAGCAACAGCCAGGTAACTAATGACTACAGTGGAATGCAGGAAGCTTTCTTGACCTTTCAATCTACTGAGGGCTAAGTGGATATCCAGAAAGGAAGTAATTAGTCTAAGTCTGCGCAGTAAAAAAAAAAAGGCTCAAAAATAACACCCGGGCATAAGGTTACGCGTGGCAGAAGAAACAGCTTTACGGCTATCTGTACCAGCTCTCCAGAAGCGCTTCAAACAATGCAAATTACTTCGAGGTAAAGTTTAAGCTGTATATAAACACTTGGTATAAGTCCTGGAATGGCACTATTTTTTTTCCCCGCAGATTGCAAGTTTTCAATGAGAGAGTAAATGATGTACAGTAATTGATGAGGTAAAGCATTGTTGTGTATGTTATGTATATATATATGTATTATCAGCTATGAAGTGGTGCTGGTGCTGCCTTCTGTTTGTGTGAACTGGTGCTTATGTTGTCATCATCTTCTAGCTTTCTTTTTTTGATGGGTGGTCGCAAGGAAGTTAAAGAAGGAGCTGCTTCTAGCATATGTTCCTTGACAATATATTTGAGGCGATCAACATCATTTATCACACCCTGGTATGTGCGTTCTAGTCTCATCATGTGAGCATGTATAGACTCCGCCCCCTGCTCTCCCATTATCCCAGCTCCTAGATGCCATCGCTTCAGCCAAGGGACAGTATGGTCTTCCAATATGTGCATCTTCGGAAGCACTGTAGCATTTGGGAATTTAGCTCGGTAGAAGGCCATGAAATTCTCAATATCCTTTTCTGTAAGTTAAATTATTTATGTAATACATATCATGGCTTAACAACTATTAAGTGTCCATACCTATGACTTCTATTTTTTTGTCATCTGTGTACACAGCTGAGTTGTATCCATTATGGCACTTTGCAAAGAGCTGGAGAAGGTGGGCAAATCTTTCCCTTACCAATTCTGCTTGATGCTTCAAAGAAGGGTGGTTTTCAGCAGTTTTTGTGATGTTGCCAGTAAGGACATCAATGCTATGTGGCTGTTAGACACTCAAAGTAAAGAAGAACAAGCATGTATGCAACTCATGATGCTTACTTTAAGGAGTTTGTGCACATGATTCCCAATGAACGTCCCACCTTGGTAAGCCTGGCGTGCAACATTGAGCTCTTTCAAGCTCTTTTCCAATGTCGAGTAGAAAGGGCCATCATTTCTTTTAAATTTTTTCCTTATTTGGGTTTGCAGCTTGGACAACTCGGAAGACTGTGAGAAGAAGGTTCAAGGGGGAATGAGTATGCTGCATGTATAATCAATCAATTATTTACCATATCAGATTTTTTCTTCAGTGCAATGGATGCCTCTTTCTTCAGCTCTTCTACAAAGCTGTTAGTCTGGGGATTGAGCAATGTCAAGCAATGGTAAGTTGCCATTTCATCAAGCAGTGATGCATAACTCTTCTGGCTCTCTATCTCAGAAGTCACTATTGCCTTTCTTTTGAGGAGTTCTCTAAATGCAGGTTCATCAAAATCACTCTCACTGCATTCAGCAAGGCTAATGTCCAGGTCCACGACACTATTCTCAAGAAGTTCCCAAAGCCGATTAAATATGCCCAAAGATAAGTGCAAGCCAGGTATGCACACCTACACAATTTTCAATTAATATTGCATTTTATAAACACTGTTGAATACTTACATTTTCTAGTGGAATGTCAAAGAAATACTCCCCTATAATGTTGTTAAAATGCTTGGCCTTTTTCAGATCTCCTCCAGCTTTAGAAATGAAGTTGCTATGATCACTTCTAAGAGTTCCCAATGTCCGCTCTTGGCACCTCCCTCTCTCTGCTAAAGGCTGTATCAAACTGCTGCTGGTGATATGGCACCACAAACAGTTGTGCCGTCCTATGGTAATTAAACAATAGAGGTGTGGATACCAATGTGATGTATATGCATACCACTAGCTCCACTGAGACCATATAGCCGACATAGGAACTCATAATCTCCAGACATGAAGACCCGAATTGTACGTCCACTATATAACGGGTAATGTATTGATTAAAATAAATTAAAATTAATTTTAATTACTTGACTGGCATTCCCATCATTTCAGAGATGTGATTCCTATACATGTCCAAAGCTGTATGGAGATTGGCAATGCTATCACCGGCCTTAAACACTGAAATCAGCGCTGTATTTTTTGTGGAGTTCGGATGTGCTGTGTTCATGAGTTGCAAGTTAAACTTGAAACTCCCACGCCCTTTATCACCTCCAAACTTAATCCACAGCTCATCTTCAGGGATAGCCCCATCATGATGTACAAGACCACTGGGAGACCTAAAGGCATGTTCTCTGTTCACTATAAATCATATTGTTCATTAAAATGCTTACGCCTCATGTTGGTTAATTATGTCTGCCACTTTTGCTATGAGGTTAGGGACATAAACAAAAGGAGCAGCTCTAATCTCCTCTCCTACATTGTCCCGTGTAAAAGAGAATGCTCCCCTCTCAGCAATCAGATTCTCCCCTACAATGCTGCTAGCCATTGTTCTCTGCTGCTTCTCACCAGGTATTGTTATGTTCAGGGATTTGAACCATCTATATTGTACATATTTTATTATTTTTTATTATGTATACAAACATACATATACCTCCTCAAAATTCTCAGCTTATTCCATGGCAACGCCAGATCAGCTTTCATAGCAAGCACATGCTCTGTGGGGATAACTACTGGAAGCTGAGCTTGGTGAAGAAGTTCATCCCTCTCCTCTTTGGTGAGTGCCTTGACCTCAGTTTCCAACTGTATGTGGTTGTCTCCTCCACTGGCTATAGAGCGTATTCTGCCAATCTCCATGCAGCGACGCTTCCGTGTTCTCTGACACGCCTCACCACTTCGAACACGGCATCCAGTGACTGGTATCAAGGTGATGGGCTAAATATTGTATTTCATTGATTTATATGTTTGTGCTTTATGTCTAAAAGTAAAAAGTTACCTGACCACGAGTTGGAACTTTGACCACAGCTTTATTTCTACTGCACCCAGAATTCTGTTCCATAATTCTACGGACAAGATGCCCTGTAGCTTTAATTTCTGCTGGTGTGGTGGGGGATGTGATTGGCTTTGCTAGTACATCCTCAATGGTGACACTGGATGCAGAGTCAAGCACTTGATGGAAATGCTCCTTACAATTACTGGAAAGGTGAGCTCTGTAGTGGGAAGCATGTACAATTTTCTTACAATCTCTCTTGCACTTGATTAGAAGGTCATCTAGTAAAGATATTATCAACGGTGATGGAGAGTTGAGTGTAGACCTTCCCAGAGAATGGTTGTGGCAACAAGGGCAAGAAAGAGACGAAGAATATCGAATCCACTTGCAACAGCAGTCTAAGCATACAACTGCTCCACATGAAATTTGGAGTGGTTGGTTTAAAAAGTATGTGCAAATAGGGCAGCAAAGTTTATCCATGGCTGAACCAGATGTGTGGTATTGTGGTGTAGGATCCTCCTCAAGAATATGGGATGGAGGTGCTATACTCCGCAAATACTCCAGCAATGCCTTGGGTGTCTCTCCAGATGGTCTACCTCTGTTTTTTGTTCCTTTGCGGTTCTGGCCACCACCCTTAGCAACAGTCTCAAAGTGGACACAAGTCTAAAATGTAAATGTTGGTTACATTATTATTATTTTTGTTATTATTAAAATTATTAATAATTACTTGGCAGTTGTCTGTGTGTGTAGACCATATCATTGGAGTGACTGTGTGAGTGTAAGGTGTTCCCTCATTCGCGGCCTTCACTGCACGGCTCATAACAGCATGGCAAGGCTTGCAGAACTTCAAGGGACAGACTTGGATATCGTCCAAATTCACATCAACCCCAAAGGTCATCAACAGATTATCCCTGAAATTACTGCAATCGAACACAGAAGTTCTACACTTAGCTTTAGACAACCGCTTTCCACATATCCTGCAGTGTATCAGGAGCTGTTGCAAGTGGAACTCCATTATATCTGATGCTACAGCTGTCATTTATTGCTACATTTAATTGGATTTTTTGTTTAAAAAAAAAATAGTGCCATTCAATTTCTAACATACTTGTCTAAATCTATCTGTGGTGTCCCAATTCACTGTGGTTTCCTGTCCTGAAGCACTTCCTGGAGGCGCCTAGTCTGGGTGAAAGGAGAGGTACCCCCTGGAGAGTACAATCTGAAAACCGCTTCACACGAGGAAGTGGTTGCGTGGTGGTGTACTAGCCACTCTTATTCATGCGCAGAGATAGCCAAAAGGTCACCCTAGACTTGTCTGGAACTGGAATGTAATATTGTCAACTATTTCTAGTGGGTTGTTGTGGAATTGGAGAGCAGGTTTGGAATGGATTTTGGGCTCATCAGCCATTGAGCTAATTAAATATTCATAGCTCTACCGGAAATAGCACCTTGAATTTTATTAAACGCTAAGTGTCAGCTAAAAAACACCCGTGTGCTACAGGAGCCAGCTAATGCTGCTGGTGCAGTGTGTGGGTTACTTGTATAGTATAACCAGTGAGACTGTAATACCTGTAATTAGTACTTTATTTGCAACACTTTATAATGCATATTTTTTTTATGTTCAATAGTTTTCAAGTATGAAGATGCATACAAACACTTCATTGTTTCCAAGGAAGTGTTGGAGCTTCTCTCTTTAAAGTTTATGTCCCTTGGTCCACCAAGACAAGGCAAGAGTACAACTCTAAGGAGAGTTAAACAAGAGATCATAGATCTTCTGTCAGCAGAAGAAGAGGAGCAGATTCATGGCAGCACAGGCACAGTGGAGTATTGCTCCGATGTGTTAGTCCAAGGCAAGTCTGATCCAACTACAGCAGAAAAAACAACAAACTGGACCATTGTAAAGAATCTCATAGAGGAAGCATCTCTACTCTTTCACACTCTCAAAGATACTTTGGAGATTGAATCCACTTCTGAGGCTACAGCTGATTCTCACGGAGGTAGTGACACCAGGGCAGAGGTCAGTCAGGCTAGCAGAACAGGGCAGTCTTACGCTGTGGAAGAGCCACCCCAACCTTCATTATTGCAGAAGATGATGGCAAAATTGAAATATTTTACCGGAAATAAGCAACCCAGGCATAAGGAAATCACTCCACTCTCAACAGCACATGACCAACCAGCTGATCAGGCAGTATCATCACCTGATTATTCTGAAATAGCTGCCATATTTGAGACAGTGTCCAAACAACCACACTTTGCAGAGAATGTGAAGCATTCTTTTAACGCTTTTTTGAGAATGGAGGACACTGGAGGTCAGCCTGAGCTGATGGACATGCTACCAGCACTCACCATAGGACCTGGCCTCTACATGCTGTTCTTTAGCTACAAGTTCCAACTAGATGAGGAGTATCCTGTCTTTTATCAGAGAGCTTCAGGAGAGACAACTGCACCAGAGAAATCAGAGTTTACTCTGCAAGAGATGCTTTTGCGTACTCTGGCCAGTATATCTTGTTTCAGTTCCTCCACTCATCTTCAACCTCTGCCAGGAGCAGACGACTCAGCCATTGGTGAGATACTGGAGTCCTCCAAGTCAGTAGTGTATATAGTGGGCACTCACAAAGACCAGGCTTCTGAGGAAGACATCGCTACAGTCGACTCACAGCTTCAAAAAGTGATTCGAGACACTGACTCCTACAAAAAAGGCATAGTTCAGTTCTGCTCGAAAGACAAGCTTGTTGTTTCTTTAGACAACATGGGAGGAGGAGTAGAAGAAATCCACCACTTGCATCAGCTACTGGAGAATGCCATGGAGAAACACTTTAAGAAGCTGAAAATTCCAGCTGTGTGGCTTCTGTTCAGCTTGTGTCTTCGCATGAGAAAAGTGAGGACAGCCAGCCTGGATACCTGCTTGGCCTTGTCCCATGCCTTCAATATGACACCCTACGAGACCAAAACAGCTCTGTGGTTTCTTCACCACCATGCTGGTGTTCTGATGTACTTCCCCAGTGTGCCTGGTTTGGAAGACCTGGTCATCATAGACATTCAGGTAGTGTATGACAGTATCACTGGTGTCATTCTCAAAGCCATGAGCTTTGATAGTGTAGGTCAGGCTACAGCCGAGAGATTCAGGAAGACAGGTCGATTCACTATGACAGATTTGAAAACAGCTACAGCTGACATTTCAGGAGATCTGATTCCACCAGAGCAACTGGTAGCTTTGCTTGCATATCTTCACATCATAGCTCAGATTGCGTCAGTCAAATCTTCTGATACTAACTCAGTATTACAAGAAGAAAAAGAATACATCATGCCTTGCGTGTTAGAAAACACTAGTGCAAAGGAACTCAACCAATTCCACAAAGAATCCTGTAGATCTTGTTTCGTGGAACCTCTCTTGATGTACTTCAGTAGTGGGTTTACTCCAATGGGACTCTTTCCTGCTGCAATGGCATGTTTCGTATCCAACAAGTCCTTCACTTTCATTGGAGATGGAGTCAAGAAAAACATGGTGCACTTCATGTACGGATCTAAACAAATTCGTGTAACATTTATATCTCGATGTAAATATTTTGAAGTCGTAGTTTCGTGTGATCCTACTTTCCAAGACTCCATTCACCGTGAATGTGCTGCTCTAAAACAAGAAATAGAAGACACTCTAAAGAAGGCTAGTTCCAGAATGAACTACAACAACTCCATGGACTACCAGTTTGCCTTTGACTGTCGTTCACATGAAGGAGGGAATCATCTCGGGATAGTTCATGAAGTAGTAGAGTCCATTCCTTCAGTCATGAAGTGTTTCAACAGTTCACAAGGAATTGCACTTCAGAATAGACACCTCATTTGGTATGGACAGGTATGTAGAAATAGACTTATGTATTCTAAATTGCTGTAACTAACAATCATTTTATTTGGTTTTAGAAATATGAGAAGAAAGATCCTGTGGTAGAGGGGACTGAAAGTAAGTCAAGTTATTGTAAGTATTTAGCATTATTGAAAAATGTTTTATTATTAGGTGGCAATAGCTTGAGTATATTTCTGAGTGTGTATCCTGACTTGGTCCTCTCAGTGAAGCCTTGTGTTATGACAGTAGCTGATCACTGCTACAGTGTTGGACTCCTATCTCCTGACATGTATGACCAGCTCCTTCAACGTCAGAACTGGATTGATGTAGAGAAGACAAGGAACCTTCTGAGTAGCATTCGTACAGTCTTATCAACTAGACCTACTGCCCTCAAGGAGTTTGTTGCGGTATTGTCTCAAGTGGACTATTGTAGACAAGTGGCAGATAAAATACAGCAACAGCTTCAGTAAGTATATTGTTATTACTGTAGCATTTGAATTATTGTATTCTTTGTGTAATAGAATTGCTGTGGATTGAATTCTATCAACACTACATGGACATACATTTGAAAACATTCATATTGTATTTTATACTTTATACATCATATCCCATATTTCAAATTTACATATTGTCAACTTTTTTGAAAAATTCTATTATAACATTTTAATTATAACTACTTCATTTGTTAACTCCCGCACCGCACTATTAAACACTCCTAGCTGTTACAATAAATCTCCTTCCAAAAGAACAAGCAATCTGTTAGCTATTTTTAATGAGGTATCAAAATAGTTCAACCAATGAAAATGGTACATGGAAACACTGTCTTCACAAGAGAAGAAGTCACACTAGCCAGAAACACTCACATGTATACATTTTCAATGCGAAACTTCACTTCTTTCAACTCTTGTTAACTTCTTGGGAGCCTGAGCACAAAGGAAACTATACACCGCTGGCTGCAGAAATTATTTGCTCATGTGATTATGACATAACGCTAGGGGGTGTTGTCCATAAAAGCTGGTACCTACGCGAAGTTGAAAGCTTCGCATTTTCTCAATGATTAGATCGAAATTTTAAAAAGTAGCACAATAAAAGGTCTTAAATCTTCATCCTGAGTAAGTTCATACCTAAATCAACTGTTAATTGTCAGTAATCTCCATAATCAGAGAGTGACAGTCAGACAGACAAACAAACAGACCAGACCACTACTATCATCCTCTCGCGCATGCGCGCTGAGGGCTAATAAGATCATTGTTACAGTTTTCAATTGGTGTGAAAAAAAAAACAACTTCATTGTTTTGACTCAGCTATAATAAATAATATATACGAATGAACCACAAATGTTATAAAGAGATCTCTTCCGGCCTTTCAGTCATTCATATTATATTTATTGTAGTCAGTTTAAAAGTGCTAAATGCATTTGTTAATGACATTGATCAACACTACCTTATTTCACCAGTTGGAAGAAGTGAAGCTTTAAAATATATATTTGTAAGTAGTACACTTGCATATACATAAAATACATAACCTGCCTGTATACGGTTATGCTCATTAAACACTTGACTGGTTAATTATTCTTAAGTCTGCTTGTCATCTTTACTTGCTTATTTTTATTGTTCTGTCTCTGTTGTATGCTCCTCAACCTCTTGGCACACTGCAGCTGCTTTATCACTGTGGTCCCCTTTCTGCTGGCTTCTTTCTCTGCTAGACATACCAATGGCCTTCCTCTTCTCTTCTAGGCTGTTAGCAGAACCAAGCTGAGTATCATCAGCTGTGCCAGTCAAACACCATTTTCTGATGGATCCAACACTCTGAATTTCTGCAGTAGGAAATAAGCCGTTAAGATATTACAATAAATAAATTATTCACTAAATGCTCACATGTTATTAATCAGCGGATGTTTATTTAAATAATATTCTTACCACCCATGTGACTACCTAGATTTCTATTCCAGTTAACCCAGATATTAAAAAACAAAATCTCCATTTCAATAGTGTCTTTGTTGGCCAAGTGTATGTAGCGTAATTCCTTGATTATCGTCCGCCACCAATTATCGCCCACGGAAAAAATGTAACGGAACTCCGGTTACGGGACTGAAATGTAATGGAATTCCGATTATTTTGCTGTGTCGGCAAAGTAACGCCATTTTTCGCTACAATTTGTTAGCAGCATTTTGCACTTATTGCAGCTATGCCAAACAAAAAGAAGAAAGGTTTTCGTCGGGCAAAGTCAAAAGAATCATTGAAAAAGTCTCCGGGAGAAAATTCAGGACGCTCCTCCGCTCCTCGCATGCAGTACAGTGAAGAACAAATGCTCGGAGCTATAGAATCTGTTAACAAAGGTATGTCTAGAACTGCTGCAGCAGAACAGCATGGTGTGCCTTTGTCTACTTTGAAGGATAGGTTCAATGGCCGTGTGGTTCATGGAACGAGACCTGGTCCCAGATCTTACTTATCAAAAAATGAAGAAGGAGAGCTCTCTGACTTTCTACTGGAATGTGCAAAAATTGGATACGGAAAAACAAGAAGGGATGTTAAATGTATTGTGGAGTCTTACCTTCAAGCCAGAAAAAACAAACCTGATGATTTCAATCTTAGCAATGGGTGGTGGACAAATTTCCTCAAGAGAAATCCTCAACTTCGTCTTCGGGCAGGAGATGCGACAGCAAATGTTCGTATGGATGCCTTGACAAGGAGCAATTTAGATTACTATTTTGGTTTATTAAAGAATGAATTTGAGAAGTACAATTTTTATGGACACCCAGAAGCAATCTATAACATGGATGAGACAGGTATGCCTCTAGAACCACGACCACCAAAAGTAATAGCAAAAAAGGGACAGAAGAAGGTACGGTACAGAACTTCTGGAACCAAAGCTCAAGTAACAGTAGTTGGATGTGGTAGTGCAACCGGTCAGATATTGCCACCATTTATAATTTTTGCAGCAAAGCAGATTAATCCCCAGTGGTGCACTGATGAAGTCTCTGGCACTCGTTATGCAGTGAGTGACAATGGGTGGATTGACCAAGAGCTATTCCAGTTTTGGTTGGACGAGCACTTTCTTTCAAACGTTACACCACATCGTCCTATCCTACTGTTATTGGATGGTCATAGTTCCCATTTTAAACCAACTTCCATTGAGTATGCAAAGAAAAAAGGTGTCGTCATTTTTTGTCTCCCTCCGCACACCACCCATGAATGTCAACCTCTGGATGTGAGTCTGTTTGGTTCATTGAAGGCAAGATGGAGAAATGAGTGTCACAAATTCTATCGCAAAAACCCTGGTCTCGTTATAAATAAGTTCAACTTCTGCTCAATATTTAAAAAAGCATGGCTGTTAGCTGTAATTCCTGCTAATTTGTGTAGTGGATTTAAGAAGACAGGAGTATTTCCCTTTAACCCTAATGCTATTCAACCCACTAGTAAGTCTTTGTTTAGCATAAAAAACCGTTGTAATTATTATTATTATCATTATTATTATTTTATTGGTTATTATTATTTTATTACTAGTGGTGTGCTTGAGCACAAATGGCGAGCGAGCCTTAAACTACACTATTGTTAACTAACACTCAAGCTACTAAAATAAAGTCGAGTTTTTTAAATTAAGTATATGCGGTAAAGGGGATTCAATGCCATAGTAACCGTTCCCCGCAACTGTTTGAATTGAAAAAGAAGCAACAAAATCAAGTCATGTTGTTTAAAATTTTCTTTGTGATATTCTTAATAGTAGTTGTAACGCACAATACTTTCACACAACTGAACATACCTACGCAAGACTTACCTTCGTGGTTCGTCTAGTGGACAATGAATTTTCAAGTAAATGTTGTTTAGTAGGGCTTATAACTGTGACAAATAGCGTATTAACTTACCACCGCCACTAACTCGAATAGAAATGGAGCTCCCATAAGTTTTTGCGTTTTAACTGCACCCGCAAAACAATTCAAAGCGGTAAACAATTCAATTTCTAAGGTGATACGGGTAATGGTCGCTAAACCAGAGGATTTTGTTTAGTGAAGTTTGGGACGGGGTCGAACGTCGAGCGAACACAAAAATACGGAGGGTCAAAGTACAAAATGACATACATACGTCCAAACATATATATAAATAAACTAGTGGTGCGCTCGAATAGCGCAATTGCATGGCGAGCGAGCAGACTCTTTTTACAGAAAAATAGGACAGAAATTACATCTAACTGTAGTGCACAGTGTAACCCTTTCCATTCTCAGTTAGCATCAGAGAATCTAAAGTCTCTGATCCCAGACTAAACTAACAATTACCTGAATAAACTTCGAAAGCAGTGGCAAAGAAGCCCAGCTTGACAAAGACTTCACAATTGTTTCAAGAAGAGAGTAGCTGTAAACTTTTTGGTTGAAACAATGTTGCGTCTGCAGCAGGATACTCCGCGCTCGTTAATTGAAAAAACTGGAACTGTGAACGCTTTACCTAACTTACGTAATTAGAAGCGCGCGCATTTAAAGAGCATACGTACCATCCATACATACATACATATATATATATATATAACATATACCCGATTTTGCATTATCCACCCCTAATACTGTCTCGCTCGCTACGCTCGCTCGCCAATAAATAAATAAACAAACATCCCCGATTTTCGATTGTGTTACCCCTGTAAGTGTCTCGCTCGCTACGCTCGCTCGCCAATTATTATTTTATTGTTTTTTTATTATTATTATTATTGTAACATTATTAGCTATTATTAATATTTCATTATTATTATTATTATTATTATTACTATTATTATTATTAATATTATTTTATTGTATATTTTATTATTATTGTAACATTATTAGCTATTATTATTATTGTTATTATTAGGTGTTTGTAACACCTATTGTTGATCCTTCAGCTATGTGTGTGTGCATATATGTTTGTGTGTGCATATATTTGTCGTACAGGTAATAACATTACAGAAGAAGAAGAAGAAGAAGCTTCTATGCACTTCAAGCAGATAATCCTGATGATGCTGAGCTTGATTCTGATTTGGAGATGTCCAGTGTTTTGGAGTCTGGGGCGAATGAGTCAATTATCGACATTGCATTGAACAATGAAGTGAGTTTTTCTGTGGAGGAGGAGTTGAAGTTTGCACAGTGGTTTGAAGAACAATATGACTTACCAAATTCAAGGTATGACTCTTGGTTGAAGATCAATCATCCAAATGCATGTGTTACAGAAGTTCCGGATAGTGTGCCTGGAACCCCAATTCTTTTTTCTGAGTCTGATTCAAGTGACAGATCTTTATGTGCTTCTCCAGTAAACTATCTGGTGGTATCCAGTCCTCCAGTGTCGTCTACATTGTCCTCCACTTCTTCTGGTCCTCCTTCATCTTCCAGTCCTCCAGTGCCGTCTACATTGTCCTCCACTTCTTCTGGTCCTCCTTCATCTTCCAGTCCTCCAGTGTCGTCTACAGTGATCTCCACTTCTTCTGGTCCTCCTTCATCTTCCAGTCCTCCAGTGTCGTCTACAGTGATCTCCACTTCTTCTGGTCCTCCTTCATCTTCCAGTCCTCCAGTGTCGTCTACATTGTCCTCCACTTCTTCTGGTCCTCCTTCATCTTCCAGTCCTCCAGTGTCGTCTACAGTGATCTCCACTTCTTCTGGTCCTCCTTCATTTTCCAATCCTCCAGTGTCGTCTACAGTGATCTCCACTTCTTCTAGTCCTCCTTCATTTTCCAGTCCTCAAGTGAATTCTACAGTGACCTCCACTGTAATTTCTTCCTGTTGGCCTCAGACCACATCTTTTTCTAGTTTTCCAGTAACCTCTACCTACTCCTCACCTCCTTCAGTGACTTCACCTTCATCCTGTAGTTCTCAAGCAAACACTTCCAGAGTTTCGGGAATTTCTCCAAACACTTCCTCTCACGGCAGCACTTCCTGTAATTTGCTTGGGCGTACTTCACCATTGTCAAGTTTTCTTACACTTCCCACTTCATCTGGGTCAAGCAAACTAAAGAAAACAGGAAAAGCTAGAGTCCTCACTAGTGATGAATGCTTAAAGATATTGAAAGAGAAGGAAAGGAAAAAACAAGAAGAAGCTGAAAACAAAGAGAAACGACGCCTGGAAAATTTGGAAAAGAAAAGATTAAAAGAAGTGGAAAAGAAAAGGAAAAGTGAAGAATTGGCAAAAAAGCGGGCCGAAAGAAAAGCAGTAAAAGAAGCTAAAGAGATGGAGAAAGCAGCGAAGGAAAAGGTCAAAAGTGCAACAGACACAGTTGCTACAGGGTGTTCAGTGATGGTAGAAAATGAAGACACTAGAAGAGGATCAAAGAGGCAGACACAAGACATAGTCAGTTCTAGAAGGACTAAGAAGAACAAGATTGATTCTACAGTTTTTTCAGACATTTGTTGTGTCTGTCTTGGAAATTATGATGACGACGCTGGTACAGATCGCCAATGGCTTCAATGTAAGTGTGACAGGTGGATACATGAAGACTGCATTGATTATGAAGATTCTAGTTCGAGTGATCGTCTTTGTCCGTTGTGCTAAATAGAATTATAACATTTTCTTGTCTCATTTCATCACCAAATTTTTCTCTTGTGCTGATACAAAATTCTATCCCATAATAACTCATTTTTTCTCATTTTCTTATGTCAAAGTCTTCTTGTTATGTACCATATAAAAAAATACCTTAAAATAACTTTTTTTCCACACGTAAGAAAATCGTGAAATTTTTATGGTAAAGGGTATTCAGCCTGATTTATACGTTCATTGGGACCTCCTAGCATAGTTTTTCTTCGTGACGACTCTGTAACAAAGAGAGTTGGAGAGGCCGATAATGCCGGTATACAAAGTCTACGGGCGGCCGATAATCGGGTGCCCCAAGCGATAATTGAGGTGCGGGGAGCTCCTGTCCAGCGGTTGAAAGCTCCATTGTATTTATTAGTAGCAATACTAACATGATGCTACTTTATAGAGGAAGCATTGTTTCTATTGTGAAGTTACTCCAGTAAGGATAAAAGCAAGTCTGGAACCTGGTAAATCCAGAGGGGCAAAGTCGGGGCGATAATCGAGGACTTACGCTATCACATAAAAAAAGGAAGAGTTTAGTATAGAAATTATGGGGAGCCCCTGCCTCTGAATGAAACAAGAATTGCTCACAAAACATTTGTAATGAAATCAAATAAAAATGTGGGTTGTTATTAAGACTAGGAACAAATTGATACAAAGACTACATGAGAGAATAGAAATGATACTTTTGTCAACCAGTTTTATCTGCCACGCCCACTCACAGAGTCTCTCGAAGTGTGAGTTTCCTTATTGTAAAAATAAAGAGAGGGCTGAGAGACTCTTGTTTCTTAGCAACTAGAATTCAGTGTGGGTAGCCACTCAATTATGCTGACAGTGGGCATATTTCTGGTTTCACGTGTTTTGCAAAGTAATTTTAAAGTTCTTGTTAATACTGTGACCATTAAACCCAGCCCTGACTTGCCACCACCCTCCCTGTTCTTTATACGGCTGAAATATTTTTAAATGTCCATTTAATTGACCAGATTTGGAATGTATAAAAATGCTCAAGTCCTTAACTGATGCTTTCAAACTTCAGCTGATTCTGTAGCATCTAAACTTGTAGAAATTAATGAAGTATCAGCCATTACCAAGTGTCAGTATAACAAAAAAAAGTTTGCAAGAACACAATATTTTATACCCACTAGCAAATCCCCTCCCACTCTGCTAGCTTCCCTTTAATCAAATTACCAAATCGAAGAGCAGAAGTATCAGCCATCTTTCTCCCAGCAATCCTGTATTGTCCACCAAACAATATGACTTCCGTACATTTGGTACTGATCATCACAGAGCCAGCACTATGACACAGCCTCCTAATTAACTCTGTATTATTCACCTGAATCTAAAATAATAACATATGCAAAAAATTTATAAAATAGTTTTTCTGGATACAGAATTTACCAATAATTTTTATTTACAAAATCTAATTAAGTGAATAGAACTGATTAACTGGCCTTTAGTGCCCTTGAGTGCTATATACAAAAATGGTGGCCATCGTATTACTAAGAATAATATAGTTATATTTTTCAGTATCTTGTGTGGTTTGAACTGAAGACAGTTCTCATGCTCAAGGTGAATGCTTTCAGATATATTACTACTAACAATATGGTGTAAAACTGAGCAGTATCTTGTGTTTGGCTATCATTATTTTGGTCTCCGGAGCATTTTCTTAGAAGTGGCTCAACATACAATTGAAAATCATCTTCAAATTGGAACCATGCCAGAATAGTGTGCCATCAAGATTGTTCTAAGGGTGCTAGTTAAAGTGATGGCAAATTCAATGAATGGTCCAGCAATGAATAGGGTCACTGGAGACTGCCTAACAATACAGACAGTCAGCTAGAGTTATTCAATGAATGGACCAGCAATGAATAGGGTCACTGGAGACTGCCTAACAATACAGACAGTCAGCTAGAGTTATTCAATGAATGGTCCAGCAGTGAATAGGGTCACTGGAGACTGCCTAACAATACAGACAGTCAGCTAGAGTTATTCAATGAATGGTCCAGCAGTGAATAGGGTCACTGGAGACTGCCTAACAATACAGACAGTCAGCTAGAGTTATTCAATGAATGGTCCAGCATTGAATAGGGTCACTGGAGACTGCCTAACAATACAGACAGTCAGCTAGAGTTATTCAATGAATGGTCCAGCAATGAATAGGGTCACTGGAGACTGCCTAACAATACAGACAGTCAGCTAGAGTTATTAAATGAATGGACCAGCAGTGAATAGGGTCACTGGAGACTGCCTAACAATACAGACAGTCAGCTAGAGTTATTAAATGAATGGTCCAGCAGTGAATAGGGTCACTGGAGACTGCCTAACAATACAGACAGTCAGCTAGAGTTATTCAAATGTCCAGCAATGAATAGGGTCTGGTGACTGCCTAACAATACAGACAGTCAGCTGAGTTATTCAATGAATGGTCCAGGAATGGGTCACTGGAGACTGCCTAACAATACAGACAGTCAGCTAGAGTTATTCAATGAATGGTCCAGCAGTGAATAGGGTCACTGGTGACTGCCTAACATACAGACAGTCAGCTAGAGTTATTCAATGAATGGTCCAGCAGTGAATAGGGTCCCAACAATGACAGACAGTCAGCTACAATGCGCAATGAATAGGGTCACTGGTGACTGCCTAACAATACAGACAATCAGCTAGAGTTATTCAATGAATGGACCAGCAGTGAATGGGTCACTGGTGACTGCCTAACATACAGACAATCAGGAGATTCAATGAATGGACAAGCAATGAATAGGGTCAACTGGAGACTGCCTAACAATACAGACAGTCAGCTAGAGTTATTCAATGAATGGTCCAGCAGTGAATAGGGTCAACTGGTGACTGCCTAACAATACAGACAGCCAGCTAGAGTTATTCAATGAATGGTCCAGCAGTGAATAGGGTCACTGGAGACTGCCTAACAATACAGACAGTCAGCTAGAGTTATTTAATGAATGGTCCAGCAATGAATAGGGTCACTGGAGACTGCCTAACAATACAGACAGTCAGCTAGAGTTATTCAATGAATGGACCAGCAATGAATAGGGTCACTGGAGACTGCCTAACAATACAGGTCAGCTAGAGTTATTCAATGAATGGTCCAGCAAAGAATAGGGTCACTGGAGACTGCCTAACAATACAGACAGTCAGCTAGAGTTATTAAATGAATGGACCAGCAGTGAATAGGGTCACTGGAGACTGCCTAACAATACAGACAGTCAGCTAGAGTTATTAAATGAATGGTCCAGCAGTGAATAGGGTCACTGGAGACTGCCTAACAATACAGACAGTCAGCTAGAGTTATTCAATGAATGGTCCAGCATTGAATAGGGTCACTGGTGACTGCCTAACAATACAGACAGTCAGCTAGAGTTATTCAATGAATGGTCCAGCAATGAATAGGGTCACTGGAGACTGCCTAACAATACAGACAGTCAGCTAGAGTTATTCAATGAATGGTCCAGCAGTGAATAGGGTCACTGGTGACTGCCTAACAATACAGACAGCCAGCTAGAGTTATTCAATGAATGGTCCAGCAGTGAATAGGGTCACTGGAGACTGCCTAACAATACAGACAGGCAGCTAGAGTTATTTAATGAATGGTCCAGCAATGAATAGGGTCACTGGTGACTGCCTAACAATACAGACAATCAGCTAGAGTTATTCAATGAATGGACCAGCAGTGAATAGGGTCACTGGTGACTGCCTAACAATACAGACAATCAGCTAGAGTTATTCAATGAATGGACCAGCAGTGAATAGGGTCACTGGTGACTGCCTAACAATACAGACAGTCAGCTAGAGTTATTCAATGAATGGTCCAGCAATGAATAGGGTCACTGGAGACTGCCTAACAATACAGACAGTCAGCTAGAGTTATTCAATGAATGGTCCAGCAGTGAATAGGGTCACTGGTGACTGCCTAACAATACAGACAGCCAGCTAGAGTTATTCAATGAATGGTCCAGCAGTGAATAGGGTCACTGGAGACTGCCTAACAATACAGACAGTCAGCTAGAGTTATTTAATGAATGGTCCAGCAATGAATAGGGTCACTGGAGACTGCCTAACAATACAGACAGTCAGCTAGAGTTATTCAATGAATGGACCAGCAATGAATAGGGTCACTGGAGACTGCCTAACAATACAGGTCAGCTAGAGTTATTCAATGAATGGTCCAGCAAAGAATAGGGTCACTGGAGACTGCCTAACAATACAGACAGTCAGCTAGAGTTATTCAATGAATGGTCCAGCAATGAACAGGGTCACTGGAGACTGCCTAACAATACAGGTCAGCTAGAGTTATTCAATGAATGGTCCAGCAATGAATAGGGTCACTGGAGACTGCCTAACAATACAGACAGTCAGCTAGAGTTATTTTTGCTTTCTTATTGAGTTAAATAAGATAAAACCTAATTGCATAAGCAATGTTCAAAAACAGAATTACTGCAACATGAATACACTTTTAAATTCTGCACATGCTCATCTTAAACTGGCAACAATTTCACATTCTACATCACATGCCCCTAACAAGTCTAGTAATCTACCTCTTCCCATTGGCCAGACTGGATGTCCAACAACCAAATGTCCTTGAATGCTCCTTGTGTCAAAATATCAATACTCCCTCCACTAATGAGGAGGGACTTACTCTGCCCGCCATATCCTAGGCACACAGCAATGTGATAGAATCTTCGTTTGGGCCACGGACTATTATCACTTCGAAATATTACTCTCCATGTCTACAATTAAACACATCATAAGAACTTAGTAATGTTGAAGTGAGGACCAAGTAAAGTTGAAGTACTAGCATAATGTGCAGGCATGTTACGATGAACGTATTGGCAACATTAAAAATAATAATTCTGAATTGAATATACTAATTAATAGATTGTGATACTCTAAGAGTACACCTCAGGGTTTGAACTGACTTCTGAACTCCTCCCTTGAGTGTTTTGATGTACTTCAAACATTAAACATGTAATCAAATTCCCACGTCCACACAAGAGAAATGAATTTTGGTTGACAATATAATACGTTACCTACTTCCCCAGCTTGAGACGCACATGCACACACAAACACACATATTATCTACCTTTAAATCTTATCACTGCATTGCAATTACTACTGTTTGTGGGCCTGCCCCGACTAAGACTTCTCTTGCCAGGTTCAAGCGCTCACTGGAGACAGCAAGATAGTTGCTGCCACCAGAATTCCAAGTCTGTTCCTTCTCTAAACTATCCCTGGCCGTAGCTAGTTCCCCTGCTGCAGGATGAGGATCATAGGAATAGGTTAATTAAATTAACTAGAGGTGACTGACATACAGAACAGAACTAAGAACTGACTCACAAAGAATCCACCGTGACTTTTATACTAGACACACGCTAACACACAAACTCTGTTCATGACACCTATAAACACTCATGACTCTACAATCATGCAATAAACAACTCATGATCGTTTCTATGTACACACACAATGTTCATTATCCTCTCTTCTTCTTCTTTATTAATGTGGGAATTCCCACACTCTTCTCCTTCACCACTAACTGGCGAGCAAGTGAAGTGAGCGAGACACTATCAGGGATAACACAATTGAAAATCGGGGATGTTTATTTGGACGTAAGTGTCATTTTGTACTTTGACCCTCATGTTTGGGTGTTTGCTAGGAGGTCGATCCCGTCCTATACTCCACTAAACATAATCCTCTGATTGATCTGTCTTTACTGTATCGTTCAAAGAAATTGAATTGGTTACCGCTTTGAATTCTTTTGTGGGTGCAGTTAAAACTTGCGCACTTATCAGAGTCCACTAGTTATTTGAATTAGTGGCGATGGTAAGTTCATGCGCTATTTGTACTAGTTATACACTCTACACAACAGTGTTGTTCCTTACCTGAAAATACATTATCCAATAGTCTAAGCACGAAAGTAAGTCTTGTGTTTGGTATTTTCAGTAAACACGTATGTGTGAATGTGTTGTGTGTTACAGCTACTGCTTAGCTAAAGAATAGCACAACGTAAACGTTTCAGTCAAACAGTTCCAGCAAGTAGTTACTATGGCATTGCAACCCCTTTACGATATGTACGTAATTTAAAAACTCGACCGTCTTTAGTCGCCGGAGTGTTAGAAGTTAAAATAATCACAATACTGTAAACTATGTAACCTAACTAGAGAGCACACCACTGTATATCACTCTTCTTCCCCCCTCCCCTGGACTGTACACTAAACCCAGGACCCTCTGCTCACCATAGTCGGTAAATGGAGAACATATACTTGAGGGTCTTGTTCTTTAACGTATCCTTCAAACAGGATAGCTTGTTCTTCATCAATCATTGTCAGCGAGTGACCAAAACATGGAGGAGGACATGAACCTTTCATGGAGAGAGATGACCATGTGCCTGACAGAGAGAGAGAGAGACAGACAACTATAATTATCTCTTCTTGAGAGCATTATAACAGTAAGTGATTGTTGTCTAGCCAATTAAAACCACACCCGCATCATTCATAGCAATCTTGCTTGTGTCCAGCAGTTCATAAAAGTTGATACATATAAATAGACCAACCACGTCAAATTTTGAGTGACTTAATGTTGTATAGTAACATAATTAATGAGCTTTAATAGAATAAGTCTAATGATGCATTATCACACAGAGACAGAGCTAACCTGGCTACTTTTCAAATTATCTTAATTTCATCCACAATTTCAAAATAAGCATAAGAGTAACGAGTCAATCAATAGCCAACTCAGACAAAAAAAAACAAAAAAAAAACCAGTTGCCATCAGGGTTTCATAGAGACTATGGGAGCCCTGGGATTAACACCCCCCCCCCCTTCCCACATTCAGCTTTCCCCCCTAAAATTAGTCCCCCCCTAAATTTTAATTACCCCAGCTTGTCAGTATAAGGATGGGAAAATTTATGGCCTTACTCTAAGGTTAGTTTGTTTAAAAATGTCCAACAATATTCCCACGCCCTAGTAAAAAACCTTGTATGAATGCCTGACCATAGTATTCACTCAGAGTAAGTGCATAAGTTTTCACCTCAGGTTTTCTTGAAGATGAAATGCAATATTTAGCAGCACTCTGAAGAGAGAGTGTCTTTTAAGAAGCTTTCTATGATACTTGTAGGCTGCTATGCTGCATTGACAAGTTTTGTAAGGTCTGATAGTCTACACTTAGAGGTCATCAATTTCATCTCTTCAAAAACACCATTGATAACAGATTTAGAGGAGCCATAGGTTGAGAAGTTCCAGAGGAAGCTAGTCCTGAAACACAGAGATAGTGAGTGAACGATACAGTGTAGCTACAGTGCAAATGATAAAAAAATTAAAAATAAATAAAAGCTAGCCTACTAGTGAGTGATAGCACGGGTGACCTGAGCTACTTGGGACTAATAGTATTGAAATAGCACAAGGTGGCCCGTGCTATTGTTCATACAAATACTTTTGGGGTGCATCACCATTAGTTATCATATGGCGTATCTGCCCAGTAGAAATATTTCAGGAGATCGTTATTTCTTTCTAATTAGACAAATCTTATTTTATCACCCAATCCCTGCCCCATAAAAACAAACAAACAAACAAACAAACAAACAAGTATTTGAAATACAAAATACTTCACTTTTTAGTCTAAAAATACAAACATTAAAAAAAAAATACAGCTTAAATACATGCACTTGTGTACTTGCCCCAACCCTGCTATATAATATTTATAGAAAAAAAAACTCTATCATAGCATCCTGAACAAATAACCACACCCTTACCTGTACGTAGACAGTAGCTGTGAGCTTCGTTGGTATAGCCACGATCATAGGTTGCTCCAGGTGGTACTGATACTGGTTCTTCACCAGACGAATAGCTCCCACCAATTACTAACAACTGGTCCTGAAAACTGACCATCTTGCATCCATTCTTCTTGCCTGGTCCTCCTGCAGCGACCTGGGACAGTTCTGTCCAGGCCCAGGAATCAGTGTTTAACTGGTAAAGAGTTCCACTCATACTGTGTCTACATATCCTCCGTATAGATAGAAGTGCTGATCTGCCATACAGCAACCACCATTTCTCAGTCCTGCTGGTGGGTGAGGACCCTCAGTCAGTCTTTTAGTCCATGTTTCAGTGTAGGCATTGTATATGAAGACTGCCTCAGGCTCTGTGTCTCCATCTCCACCCCACAAATATACCTTGTCTTCAACTGAGGCTGAATAAGAAAATGTTCTAGGAGATGGAGAATTAGTACGCGACATCATTTGATTTCCTGCAGAATACAGCGTATCCACCCTTTACCAAACCGCTGCGATGGTCTTGGTAAAGGTGTTGACTTTAGATTTTCACGTTGGTGAAGAAACTTCAAACTGTAGGCATGGGTGGAGTGGTCCGAGACTATAAGGCCACTCCGAGGTCCACTGTTCATTAATTATGTAACAAAAACCTTTGCTACTGTATTGGTAATTCCATGACCCCTGTACATTAAGAGGTATAAATTAAAATACTTTAGCTAGCAAGACAGTACCTAGATAAATATAGTTGGCTACCAATTTATATTTTTATTACAGACAATTGACTTGAATTTGTATCTGGTGTAACTGAAATATTCTGGACTTGAAGCTAGAACTGAACTTTGAAGAAACTGAGCTTAGCTAATAATATAGGTCCTTCTGGTGGTCATGTGAGTGCAATGGAGCAATCTGATTGGATAGTGCAGTCATACTTCTGAACTCCTGCATTTGCACATAAATGGATTATATTTTAAGATCCTTTCATTCAATCGACTTGCTAAACCAAGCATGAATGAGGATCTAATGGATCACATGCTCCAGTTCTAATTCTGAAATGTGATCATCCGATAATTCCCAGGGTGCTTCTTGTAGAGTCCAATAATGAAGATGGGGCCAAGCAAATTTATTTTTATCTGATGGAAAAGCAGAAAACTGTGAAACAATGGGTGGATAAAGTACAGTGTCTGAAGAGAGAGGTCCAAAGTACAATGAAGCCCCAGAGAAGAGAAATGGAGATAGAAATGGCCAACCTTTGAAGAAGAGTCCAGACTCGCATCGTGGAATGGAGCACTCGTCATCCGCTTACTCTCAGTCTCGCAGTCCTGTAGCAGCTCATCGCAGCAGTCTGGAAATACCGAGTGCTACCAAGAAAAAGAAGAATCGAACCTTGGAACGATTAGGAGGTAAAGGGAACGGCAAGAAGGGTGGAATATTTCGCAGAAGTACAGACTCACAGATCATTGTAAATCTTGAAGAGTGTGCAATTGATGCCAAGGTATCGACTAGTGGCAAGTTCTTGCAAAACGGTGTGGATCTCAGTAATCCTTAGGTCTTAGAATTAAAAAAGGCCCCTTGAATTTTTATAATTTTCAACAAAATAGCTATAAAGCAAATCATCACATCTACCATTCACTCTGGTATTAGCTATAAATGGACCCTAGTAGCTCCTAAATGAAAATTCAGTTTTTCCTTATATGGCAATTGATGACAACATCCAGTGCTTGTGCCTGCACAAGCAGGCATTACACTTTGTGTTCAGCTTCATGCAAGGACTGAAAGGTTAGTGACCTATTGTAATCAAGTACCAACGCTTGTCTTCTTAGCTAGCAGAGAAATCTCGCTGGATAGAGCAGCATTTGAAGATATGTCTTTCTTGAGACAAGTTACAGGTGACTCTCCATGTCCAGAGTACAGTGGTTTCAATACAAAACATGCACGAGAAAGTGGTCAGCAACCAGGGCATAAAACAGGAATTGTATATACCCCGTTTTTGGACATGGTTCCAGCTGAGCCTGACACGATGAAGACAGCTATGGTTGAGGCACAGCGTCTAACATTACTCACAGGACAGGAGTGGACAATTTTTACTAATGACCAGCCGTTATATCAGGTGGCTGTTAACATAACTTGGGTGGACCAGAGTATGTTCTCCATGTTTGTTCCCCATCTTGGTGGCATGCACATGATGATGAGTTTTGTTGGAGCTGTTGGTGCCTTGATGCGAGGAAGTGGACTCGAAGACATTTTGAAGTCCACTTTTGCTGGAGTGCCTAAACTTCTGTCTGGAAAGAAGTTCCCCAAAATGTCAGAGCACTACGTATTGTCACTGAGGAACTCTTGAGACCAATACTTGATAATCAAGAGTTACACTCAACAAAGGATCTCACAAAGTATTTGGCTTAAAAAAGCCAAAAGAGTGACACTACCAAATTGTGGGTTGACTGCCTCATCAAGCCGGTACTAATCATGATGAAGTTTGTTCGGGCAGAAAGGGAAGGGGATTGGCCACTCCATTTGTGGGCTGTGGAAGATATGTTACCATATTTCTTTGCATCTAGTCATGTCAACTATGCGCGATACGGTCTATACTACCTTCGATCTATGCAGCGTCTTCATCCAACATTGCTTAAGAAGTTCATGGCTGGTGAGCACGTCATGCATCATCAGAGTGGCTTTTGGAATGGCATTTGGTCAGATCTCTTTATTGAGACTACCTACATGAGATATGGTCATGGGCCAGCAGGCATTGTTGGCTCCACATTGAATGAATCTACTCTGGCCATTTTGGCTCTTTCCCACAGCACTTGTGCTCAGCTGATGAATGACCTTGAAGTAATGAAAGATGGAGAAGAACAGAACATTGTGACTTCTCACAAAGAGGAACGGCAAACACGCATCAAAGCCGATGCTGCAGATCGAATGAGAATACGTGAGGCAATATCAACATGCATTGATGTATTTGAAAATGACAAGCATCCAGTCAAGGGTCTTGTTGACATATTTACTGGAAGAGTTGTTGATGAGGCAACAGTGAATGTTCATAATTCTCTCCAAATAGGAACCAGCCAGTGGTTGGAATATGAGAGACAGTGGCCTGCTGGGTTTCACAAAAAAATTTACCAAAAAAGTAAAGACCATGGCAGCAGCTACAAAACAGACTACCACACTTGGCAAGGATATGCACACTGTGGATACTGAATTCATTTATGCACGTGTCATTGGAATTATGGCATCATCAAGAGAAACCGTTTCTATCGCAACTTTATTCTCTCATGAATTGGCTCCACACCCAACAGCTCTCTTTGATGACAGTGGCGAAATGAGAAAGACCAGCAAGTCTGTGCTAAAGACAAAGCTTCAGGTATTGTGTGGAATGCGCAATTGTCAACTTCCCAAGGTGGTGATTCTGGATGCTTGTACTTTGCTTTGGACAGTTCTTTGGCCAGCTTTACCGGCAAAGGTGTCTGCCTTTGTCAATGCAGCAGTGAGCAGTATCATGGAAAGAGTGGGAACAATATCAATTTTACATGTAGTTTTTGACAGATACTACAACGCGAGTATAAAGTCAGGGTGCCGAACAACACGCCAGAATGGATGAAGTCATGTTTATAATCTGACAGAAGACTCGCCCCTACCCAATCAAGCCCTGGTATTGAATGTGAGTGCCAACAAGAAGCAAGTCATTCAAATGATTGTTGACAAATTGTGTTCAGCTCAGATCCCACATGGAAAGCGTGTTGTCATAACTGGTCCTGAGCCACATCCAGTGCAAGTTGGCATCGGCAAATGGCAAACATCAATCACTCATGAAGAAGCTGATGTTATTATGGCATACCATATGGTTCAAGAAGCTACAGCAGGACATTCTCCAATCAGAGTCGTATCTGATGATACGGATGTGCTCCTCATTCTAGTTCATCATCTACACGCTCATGTCAATAGCTTGCCGCATAGTGTTCAAGTGACAATGGCAGGATGCTCTGGAACCCATGCAATCATTGATGTCAATGATACAACGGCATTCTACAGTTATTCCTAATCTCCTTGGAGCCCACGCCTTGAGTGGATGCGACACTGTCTCTTCGCTTGCTGGTATTGGCAAGGCAACTGTATTTAAAATGCTGGCTGCATTCACAGATTGTCTTTGCCTTGGTGACCAACTAGCATCGCTAGAAGAGGTCACAGAATCATGTCTGAGATTTGTAGCCACACTGTATGGCAGGGAACAAGGGACATCATTGAACAGTATGCGTGCAGACATCTTTAAAAAGAAAATTGCTGGCAAACGCCATACACCACCCAAGCTGAGCAGTCTGCCACCAACTATGGCCGCATTCAAACTCCACTGCCAACGTGCCCATTTTCAAACAGCATTGTGGAAGGCTGCAGATAAGTCTTCACCCCCAGATTTGGACCCATTACAGTATGGCTGGGTGATAAATGGACCAGAGCTTCGACCAGTTTATACCCCACCAGGACAGTTAGCTGCACCAGATGAGGTGCTCAACCTTGTCAGTTGCGGTTGCAAAACTGGATGCAAAACAGCACTTTGCTCCTGTGTTAAATTCACCCTCACCTGCTCAGAGTTTTGCAAATGCATGGGCCAAGCTAGCTGTCAAAACTCAATGAAAGCAGTAGCACCAGACGTTTTTGACAGTAGTGATGAAGAATCACCGTAACCTAGAAGGAACAGCAACAAGTAGTACCATTTAGAACCTTGACGTGTCAAATTTCTTGCACCTCTCATGCTATTAATCCTAAATACTAAATTTTTCTGTCCATATCATATCTTAGTATGTAGCAAAAGACAGTAATAGTGTAAGTCACAGTAAATTTTGTCAAAGAATTTATTCCACTCTAATTCTGCCACTTTTCACACTTTTCTTTCCATTGCTAATGTAGCATTGGCCAGGAATTTTGCTGCAGATATTTTCTAATAAGATGAAGTGTGGTGAGGTGGTGGTGAGATTGCTATTAATAATGAAGCACCAAAGGTGCGAAACCTCAGCGCTATTAAACACTATCTAGCTATTACAAAATAATCTCCTTCCAAAAGAAAAGGTCCTTTCAGTAGTCGCAGAAGCTGGGTTTCATGCAGGATTCTTTTGGGGGGGATTACGAGTGTAAAGACAGAGTTACATTTTGTTTGTTTGAAAAGAAACTAACCAAAACTTAGCATAAGAGAAGAGTTGTTGCCAAAGTGGGCTATTTTTAAAAAGCAATTCATTTTAGAATTGCAACTTACCTCAAATTTCTTGCACCCTTGCCTTTCTTGATGATAGTGATGGTGGAATTCTGGAATTCAACCTCTTTGAAATTACAATAGCTGTAGCTCCTCCCTTTTTCAGCCGCTTGCAATTTAAATGTGCGTGCAGTCTTTGTTCATTTAACACACATACACACAGACATACACGCTGTTGTCAGGTTACTGCAACGAGCTAGCCCAGTGTCAGAACCAACACTTCTCTATACTACCAACACACACCTGAGAACACTTACCACGCCATCACTTCAGCAGTGAAAGCTGGTAGCAAGTGCACTTCCAGTGATAGCGTTTGAGGTTAAAGGTGGAGGGTCAGCCTTTCTGCACAAGGTCGTTATATTAATTTTATTCGCGAAATTTCTTCAAGTAACGCAATATCTTATGAATCTACTTTATAGTCTGTATTTTGGGTGTGGTGGGTCAGAATAATAAATAGAGAATGTGGGAACGCCCATTTGAAAGCGGTCGACTCTAGTCTGTAAGCAAGTTATGGCGGAAAGCCTGGCGGAAAGGCCGCTAGTTCGTATTGAGGTGAGCACATAGCACAGATCCGTTGATTGTTTCTAGATCCATTGTTTGATTATTAGAGTTAGTCTTCACTAGCCCACTGTTTGTATAGATAACTTTTGCAAAAGGTTTGAAAGAAGGGAAAACACTGCTACCTACACACATGCCAAGTGCTTAGAATAATTTCAAGCATAATTTTTTTCAACAACTGGAATAAAAGAAAAAGGGAAATTAAGGTCTGAACATTTGATAAAAGGCATCAGCAACTAGAAAAATTATGTCTGAGCATGCTCATAAAATTCAAACAAAATTAACTGAAAAAAAAAAAAAAAGAGGGAAAGTAATGTCTGAGCATGCTCACAACAAATGCACTGGCACTGGAAAAAAGAGAGGGTAAAAGTCATGTTCCTGAACATGCTCTTAAACAGCACCAGGTTCTTTTATGAGCATGCTCAGACATGACTTTCCCTATCTTTTTTCAGTTTTTTGAGGATAGTTAGACAAGACTATCCCTCTCTTTTTGCTATAGTTTGTAACTATTTTACTCTAGCCATTTGAAGTTTAGTTTGTTCCATTTGAAGTCTAGTTTGTTCCAGAAAAATAGTAAGTTGTGTGTTTATAACACATAAGCACAACGTATATTTGTTGTAATGTTTTTTTCTGTTGTTTTTGTTGTTGTTGTTGTTGTGCTTGTTATTGTTGTATTTACATTTTCTTACAATGTGTATTGAATTTGTATTTGGGATGTATTTGTATGTTTGTGCACTTTTATAGGAAGATTATGTTTTTTGTAATTTTTTTAATGTATATGTTCTTGTGTTAGCATTTTTATAAACAACACCGGGTGTTTTTCAAAAAGAAAAAAGCTTTTTTCTTACAATTTTTATTTTCATTGCATTTTTTACTAAACAGTTGGTACCGCTACATGAAAATTTTAACAGTCAAGTTCTCGTTTCTGTTGATGTACTGCTAAAAGCTAGAAACTCTTCCACAGCTATATCAGCAAGCTAAGGCCTTGTACTATCCTCTAGATGCTATAGGGGTCATGCTAAACAGCTTGCACAATAAAAAAAAAAGACTTGCTTCAATTAAGCAGACTGACTGGATTTTTGCTGAACTTGCTACTCTAACAGGTCCCTACTTCTTAGGCTTTCTACCAGCTACAGTTGGGTCTCTAGAAGTAAGAATATCTAAGCCAATGATGGCCCCAATATTTAAAATAGCATAATTTTTTTCATTCCTAGAAGTGAGGCATTTGGTAAACAGTGAAGATTAAAACGATTAACATAGTTGAGCCGAAAAACTATATTTTATCAACTACCATATCATTTTGTTTATTCTACTATAGCTCCTCCTGTGCAAAAAAAAAATTGTTTGACTGAACAAAATTGAAAACCTATTCTTTCAGGTGCCTACTATACATTATTTTAGCACAGGAAGAAACAGCACATTCTCTCATTATGTGTTTGTGTGCTTGGAAAAGCATGTCGTAGAGTTGCTGTTGTTATCATGTGTTTACATTTCTGTAAATCTATAGTGAGTAAACTTGTGTATTTGTGTGTTTGCTTACATGGTTATAATTATAGTATTGTTGTTTATTAGCACTCATATGTATTTATTTATTTATTTAAAGTTGTCCAGAATGTTTAGAAAGTGTATGCATTGATATAGAAATAAATTTGTTTGTGTGTTTGTTTTTACTATATTTGTAGTCTTATATTAGTTTGTTTGTGTGTTTGCATGTTAAAGTATTGTTTAAATAGCACTTAGTGCTTTTTGTTTGTTTGTTTGCTTATCACTTTAATTATATATTTATTTATTTATTTGTATTTAGAGAGATCTCCATCCTCCAGTCTCACTTCACTGGGAGCACTGCCATACATGGAGTAAGGATGTCTGGCCTGTACAATGTGCAGTACTTCAGGATAAATTGATAGTTATGCATTATGATTATCTCACACTTCACATCTCTACTGACCTTCACTCATGGACTAGTGGAGGATCACCAGAGGTCCTGGTCGTGGCTGGTGGGAGTATCTCACATGACAAGAAGTTGAATGTTGTGGAAGTTCTACTCAACGACCATTGGACGACTGCAGACTCACTTCCTTCTTCATGCATCAACATGCGATCAACATTCCATGAAGGCAACTTGTACTTCACAGGAGGAGCTTTCAAGAGAGAGATTCTATTTGTATGCAGTTTAGAGTCCCTCATAGCATCTACTAGTAATGGCAGGACAAGAAGACAAACAATATGGAGGACAGTAACCACACTTACTGACATCTTAGCTATTGTCTCCTATGTATCGAATCTAATCGGCATTGATAGATATTCTACCATTAGAAGTTACTCCAACAAGACAGAGGAGTGGATTGAGACTACTAGTGAGGGAGATAGACCAGAACAGAAGCTTAGTAGATGTGTAGCTACTGCAGTCTTGTCTACTGAACAGTTGCTGGTTGCTAATAGAGATGGAGTATACAAAGAAACTCTGTCAGGTTAGTGTAAGTAAATAGCAGCATCTCTAGAAAGCCATCTTGCCTTCAGTGATATTGGCTTCTCTTAGAATGTCCCATTGATAAATTACTAAAGTTAACTATTAAAAGCTTACACTATAATAAACTAGAATATTATTTTTATTATTAAGTTAATTATGTTAAAACTAAATATTTATTGTATTAATTATGATATTATTGGCGAGCGAGCGTAGCGAGCGAGACACTTACAGGGGTAAAAATGAAAAAATCGGGGATGTTTATTTATTTGTATATATGTTTGGACGTACGTATGTCATTTTGTACTTTGACCCTCGCGTTTTTGTGTTAGTTAGGTGGTCGACCCCGTCCCAAATTGCACTAAACAGAATCTTCTGGTTTATCGATCAGTACCCGTATCACCCTAGAAATTGAATTGTTTACCGTTTTGAATTCTTTTGCGGGAGCAGTTAAAACTTGAAAACTTAAGGGACTTCCATTTCTATTCGAGTTTGTGGCGGTGGTAAGTCAATGCGCTCTTTGTCATGGTTATAAGCCGTGCGCAACAGTATTTACTTGAAAATACATTGTCCACTAGGCTACCGCTAAGGTAAGTCTGTGTAGGTGCATGTCCAGTTGTGTCAAAACTTTGTGTGTTACAACCACTACTTAGCTAAAGAATATCACAAAGAAAACGTTTAAATAACGTGTATTGTTTTGTTGTTGTTTTTTTCCCTTCAATTCAAGCAGTTGCAGAGAGTTGTTACTATGGCACTGAAATCCCTTTACCGTGTATGCAAAATTTAAAAACTGGACCTTATTTTCAGTAGCTTCAGTGTTAGAAGTCAAGATCATTCATATAAAAATAGTATAGTCTTTAGGCTCGCTCGCCATTTGTGCTCAAGCACATCACTAGTAATTGGCGAGCGAGCGTAGCGAGCGAGACACTTACAGGGGTAACACAATTGAAAATCGGGGATGTTTATTTATTTATTTATTTATATATATGGAAGTACGTATGTCATTTTGTACTTTGACCCTCGCGTTTTTGTGTTAGTTATGTGGTCGACACCGTCCCAAATTGCACTAAACAGAATCCTCTGGTTTATCGATCAGTACCCGTATCACCCTAGAAATTGAATTGTTTACCGTTTTGAATTCTTTTGCGGGTGCAGTTAAAACTTGAAACTTAAGGGACTTCCATTTCTATTCGAGTTAGTGGCGGTGGTAAGTCAATGCGCTCTTTGTCATGGTTATAAGCCATGCGCACAGTATTTACCTGAAAATACATTGTCCACTAGACTACTGCGAAGGTAAGTCTGTGTAGGTGCATGTCCAGCTGTGTCAAAGCATTGTGTGTTACAACCACTACTTAGCTAAAGAATATCACAAAGAAAACTTTTAAATAATGTGTATTGTTTTGTTGTTGTTGTTTTTTCCTTCAATTCAAGCAGTTGCAGAGAGTTGTTACTATGGCACTGAAATCCCTTTACCCTGTATGCTAAATTTAAAAACTGGACCTTATTTTCAGTAGCTTCAGTGTTAGAAGTCAATAAAAATAGTATAGTCTTTAAGCTCGCTGGCCATTTGTGCTCAAGCACACCACTAGTAAGTAAGGTAATTGATTGTCTTTGCCAAAACTGCAAGCACTAGAGTGCAGCTGCTTCTACTGGCAGCTGCTTCTACAGGCTTAGCTCCAGGCTATAAAACCAGCTGCCCACACTCTGTATTACAGGAGCCTGCTAATGGTACTGGTGCAGTGTGTGGGTTACTTGTATAGTATAACCAATGGGGCTGCAATGTCTACATGTTCAATAGTTTTCAAATAGCTGTAATGTCTATATGTTCAATAGTTTTCAAGTAGTTTAGGCATGTGAGTATTGTTAGACATAGCTATTACTATATTTTGGTATGTTCTATGGAATAAATTTAAAGCAACAAAAAAAAGATTTTTTGTACTTCATAAATTAGCATGAAACTAACATTTGCTTATCAACATAATATCACAATCAGCTACAGATGTTTATTCATTAATTACAGGATGTATCTTTTGTACCATTTTTAGGTGTCAAGAGCCACATACTGGGATACTTGGTTGAAGATAATGCCTCATTTATGCATGACAAAAATGTTCAAGATTTCAAGTTTAATCAGTTAGAGCTACATTTTCAAAAGAGATTAGCTTCAAAAATAACCAATAATTATATCACTGTCAGAGAAGGTAGCTGTGGGGCTTTTAAATATCCACCTATGGTGGAAGCAGTAAGTAAAATATATGATATTTACTGTTCCAATGAATTGAGTGATGATGAAACTGTCACTATTAAAATATATCACAATTCTCATCCAAATCACATTAACCAACTTTCCTTTATCACTTCTTCTGAATCTGTTCCTCCCTACAACTTCACAATACTGGAAGGAGGTTTGTTCAATTCAGAATATGGAACAATCAAAGTGGATCATTTCTCCAAATATGCTATTGGTCTCTTCAAGAAACACCACTTCAAGGGAATTCTAGCCATGTTTGAAAGGTCTTATGTAGCATCATTGCATTCCAGTGTTAAGTTTGAACGAGCTACTACTAAATCCTTCTGGAGCACTTACATCTCTGTGGTGAAGGATTGTTCAATATTTAGGAAAGCCATCGAAGAAGATATAAGTAAGGAATACAGTGATGAAGTTCGGTTAGAATGTCAGTGCAAAGTGACTTTTGAAGAAGGCAAGTCTGAAATCGAGATAATATCTGAACAAAGCAATGATGGAGGTGTGGCTATAAAGCCTTTGACACACCCTTCCATATGTAAGACAGAAATTGACAAATACTTTGAGAGTTCTCCTCCGCTGGTCAAGTACAAATTGAGTATTGATTGTCAGTCAGACACGTCAGATGTAAATATTGTCTTCACACTTCAGAATATGAGGAAACCAAAGAATGTTTTAACACTTGTACAATATCTTCCTGACATCAGTAAGAGAAGTCTTCCTGATCTTGGTAGGGGATATATTATTGATTAGCTGTTGATATTAAGTAGTGTTTGGTTTGATTATTCAGAGTAATATATTGAATTTTGTCACATTTATTTATACATGTTCAAATGTTCTTTATATGTATGTATATATCTAGAAGAAGCCTCAGCATCTGCAAGTACTAACACTGTTACAAATATGGCACCTCTGAATGCTGTTGCTCCTAAAGGTATCCATGAATTTTAAAAAGAAATTATAACATGCTAAACTTAATTAATATGAATGAAATGTAGCTGTGTCTTAAAAGATGGATGGAGTGACTATTGGATTGTTGGCTATAAATTTGAGCAAGTAATGGCAACGTAAACTTAAATAGCTTGTTTGGGAAGGGGTGGTGTCATTTTTTGTCTGCCCGGTGTTGGACAATAGAGTGTATGTTATGGTTGTATGGTTTCTGTAGTAAGAGAAATACTCATTAGATTTAATATCTCTCTTTCACAAGTTTTTTCTTTCATAATACAGAATTAAAAATATTTGGTTGCCACAGTTAAATAATAAATAACAGTACCCCTTAACAGTATAAATACAGAATTGAAGTGTTGCTTGGCTGCTGGTTATCGTAGCAGCACTTGTGTGTCAAGCAAGTGGTCCTGGGTTTGATTCCCCGTGGTAACCAAATCTTTTTAATTATACAAACAAGCCAGTAAAAGAGAGAATGCATCTAATAATAAGTAAAAAAAAAAAAAAAAAAAAAAAAGTCTGAGAAAGAAATTGTGAAGAGATACTACAGTATACTTTAGCTTGCAATGTAAGTTGGATATCATTAGGCCAGTTGTGTAAAATCTACAGGGACCTTTTGGATTTTTTTATTTTATTGGGAGAATGCAGTAAATGATAAAAACAATAACTAAAATCAATCCCTCAATAGCTATCAATGACATAGAAATCATAAGGATAACTTCAAGCTTGTCTCTCCTCCAACTATCTATCTTGTTTTTGTTATAAAATTTAACCTTTGATCTATTTCTGGTCATAACTATTATGGCCAGTTTTTTTAGTATTTTCTCTACTTCATGATGCATTTTTATGTTTGTTTGTTGTTGTTGTTGTTTTTGTTGTTGTTGTTTTTTTGTTTTTTACAAGTGGGTCTACTCTCCAGAATTATATCTGGCATTCTAGCCGATATAGCTATAATAATCCTACTATGTGGTCATAAAAATAGGAAGATTGCTGGCTAAGCTAATAGAGTACTGTCTAGGGCATTTGAGAAGCAAAGGTTCAAGACTTAAACTAATAATGGATGTTTTAAATTGGCACTAAAGTACCTGAATTAAATTTATTCATTTATTATTTGTGTAGATTTTCCAGTTCCCGTGTTCACTAGATTGTTTTCTAAGCTAGTGGCTGATCTAAGTTCTAATGTGAAGACAATGTCCGACCAGTGTCTCAGTGTAGGACTTATCTCCATGGAAACGTACGAAGAGATTCACCAGAGAGATTTGACTGGAAGTGATAGATCAAGAATTCTTTTATCAGCAGTTGGTAGGAGCATATCAAGAGATGAGAATTGTATACATCTCTTCACATCTGTATTGGAGGATGCTGGAGGACATGATAACTTTGTGGACCAACTCAGACACTCAGAATAGCTGAAGCAACTTCTGCATTCATTTTTCAATAGTTATTTTACTTTGTATAGCTGCTTTTTCTGTGTGACTGCTCTATTATTACATTGCACTTATCTTCATTTGTTAGCTTGTTAGTCCTGTTAGTGTAGTCTCGCGTAGCGGGACCCTTTACCAAAGTGAGAGTGGCTAAGACGAACTGAATTGATAGGTAGTGGTCGCCAGCGTAAGAGCCGGATGCAATATTTCGTCTGCTCTATTAATCATGCAAGCTATATCTTCCACCACGTCCACGCTACGGCTGCAGTACGTCCGAAGTGTATGACGCTTGTACTGGACAAGAAGGCTGGAAGCTCCAATGACAAGTACAAAGTCAAAGAAACGTCTATGGATAAACCCAAAGCTGACGCAATGGCGTCTAAACCGCGGACTATTCTCTCCAGTAATTGCTACGAGCTGGACACACACACACGACGGCCATTGTGGGAACAGTGCAGCTGCATTTGACAAGCTATCGCGATATTCTAGTCATGAATCGCTCTGGCAACAATTCCCACAGCCAATCCGTGTCGAGGAGGCACTCTGTGGACAATGATTCTGTCAAAGATCATCCGATAATTCCCAGGGTGCTTCTTGTAGAGTCCAATAATGAAGATGGGGCCAAGCAAATTTATTTTTATCTGATGGAAAAGCAGAAAACTGTGAAACAATGGGTGGATAAAGTACAGTGTCTGAAGAGAGAGGTCCAAAGTACAATGAAGCCCCAGAGAAGAGAAATGGAGATAGAAATGGCCAACCTTTGAAGAAGAGTCCAGACTCGCATCGTGGAATGGAGCACTCGTCATCCGCTTACTCTCAGTCTCGCAGTCCTGTAGCAGCTCATCGCAGCAGTCTGGAAATACCGAGTGCTACCAAGAAAAAGAAGAATCGAACCTTGGAACGATTAGGAGGTAAAGGGAACGGCAAGAAGGGTGGAATATTTCGCAGAAGTACAGACTCACAGATCATTGTAAATCTTGAAGAGTGTGCCATTGATGCCAAGGTATCGACTAGTGGCAAGTTCTTGCAAAACGGTGTGGATCTCAGTAATCCTTAGGTCGTGAATATTCTTCCTTGCAGAAGTAATGGCTGCGTAAATTCTGTCCTGCAAGATGGGAGCTGCCAAGGTAGTAGTGTGTCCAGCATTGCTTCTTCTCCAGTATATGCCACGGCCACTTCTCTGGATGACATCATTCTGGAGGAATAACCAGGGGGTGTGGTCATTGACGATCGCAGCGGAGAGGACAGTGATGGAGCTAGTGGTGCATTCTCTTGTAATAGTAGTCGCTGTAGTTCCATCAGATCGTATGGACGTAGAGGGATAGGCGGGTCTTTCTCGTCTATCAGCAATCGGATCACAACTCAAGAGGAACCGCTGTTAGTGCAGACAGGTGAAAAGACACTCACAAGGAGAGAGTTAGTCGGTCTGGCGAGGTAGCGAGAGATGTGGGTGTGGTTAGAGGAGATAACCACGCCTCTTACCACTCCGGCTTCATCAGGAAAGCCAACGAGCAAGTGATGGGTTTACTTCAGATGCGATCGTTCAGAGAGAGGGGGAGAACAAGACGGAGTGCGAATTAAGTACGTGCGCAGGTTACTCTGTGTCCGACCTTGACCACATGCTGTACAACAGTGATGTCATCGACACCATTCAACCACCAACCAATCAGATTGCAGCAGAGGCTGAATTCTACGAGACAGTCTGAACACTTTCCTACCATAGAACCAACCAACCGGTCTCTCCTGACCACACCCACTTCGACTCCCACGACAACATCGCCCACTCCTTCCCATCACTCGGAATCGGATAACGGAGAAGACTTTGGGATATCTCAATTCCATCACATGCAAATCAGGCGGGACAAGTGGAAACACTCCCCTCGGATACAGTCCCCTTGGATACAGTCGTCTCACACGCAGTCACCCAAGTTGTGCAGAACTGAATCGTGTCAGCAGGAGAAAGGTGACGTGGAGCGTGGAGGAGCTCTGTCAGGGAGATCTCTTAGTGTCAGCCCCACCTCTCAACATACAGTAGAACATTGGAGGTTAGTGTATGTATGTGTGTGAGTGTGTGTTTGTGTATGTGAGTGTGTGTGTGTATGGATTGGTTAATGTTTTGGGTATATATTTAATTGTGTTGAATTAAACTAATAATTTCATTTGTAAGATGATTTTCTGAGTATTGGTGGATGAGTGCGTTTTGTTTGCCAGATGGTATATGTACGTATGTGTGTTTGTTGTATATTATAGTCAGGTGTTAGAATCATGTGTTAGAGGATGAGGTGATTATAAACAGAGGACTTATGGCTAATCTTGTTATTGGTTGTTATCACTGTGTATTCATCATCATAATCAATGTCATCATCATCACCATTTCATTCATATTAATTGCCATTGGCCAGGGGAGTAGCTAAGTTTGCCATATACATAAAGCTGCCGTATTAGAGCATTCTAGCTGAACTATACAAGTTCTAGGGGGGATCATAGCATTAATATCATAATGCATCACAGTGTAGTGGATCAGACAGGACAGAGTGAGCTAAGGAAGTGATCCAGGCAAGTGGAATGATAGAGATTTGAAATTCCGTCGTCGTTTTAATACCACAGACATGATGAGCAGTTTGTGTGTGTATTTGTATGTTTGTGTGATCACTAAGATAGTTTAAAGAGTGAGAAAGTATTGTGTTGTCATAGTCTTAGTGGTAGTATGTTATATGTATCCTACACGTCTGTGCGTGTGTGTGTGTGTGTGTGTGTGAGTGGGAGAGAGGCGTGGTGGAGGAGAGAGTGGGTTGAGTTGATATTTGCAAAGAGCAAAATATTTTGTTTTGTTGCGTAACTTCTTGAATTTTGTTTCAGTAATCATCCTTCCTGTTCACGCTAGTGCTGCGGAATTTCATCACTTATTTTGTGTGAGTGTGGTGCCATTAGAATTAGCACGTGTTTTGTTTATTGGTTGTGCATTGCAATGGGAAGTGGTGTTGAACGTGACTCAATGACCCAGTGACCATCTCTGACCTCTAGCAAGGAGGCGTGGCTGGGCACTTGTATCTCTGACAACAATGCTTATCTCTTCTCTAATATTGGTCAGTTGTGTGTGTGTGCGTGCGTGTGCTCTGATGCACTGGAAAGATTGTATTCTCTCTATGATAAGAGGATTCAGGTGTGTGTGTGTGTGTGCATGCGTGTGTGTGTGCATGCGTGTGTGTGTGCGGGCACTTTAACTTGTGAGGTTAAGTATTAGAAGAAAAAAAATTACTCTGAAATACTCCCCCAAAGTAGTGGTGTGTTTTTTTTTGTTTTGTTTTTTGTTTTTTGCTTTTTTGTTGTTGTTTTGTTTTTGTTTTTTGTTTTTTCCAACTTTTAATTGAAATTCTTTATTTTTATTATTATTATTATTTTGGGACCATGTACTGCTTGATTACTGTTCATGTGCATTTGATGAGCACGCTGGATTTATTACTTTACTCAATTCCTTTACTACCAAATACTCATCTTCTTTTGAGACGTGTGCGTAGACTAATACGATGCCGCTGTCTCCATAACAACAAAGGAGACATAAGGCCAGAAGCAATTCACTGAAGGTTTCTGTTGTTGTTGAAATGAGGATTCTAAATATTCCATCAAAGGTTGTTAACTAGTGCATTTAAATATTACAAATTCTCATCGGTTTTTTTTCCTAGTTTAGGAATACCAAGTGGGTAATTGGAGCTGTCCTATATAGTTAGAATACCAGTCCTGTCAGCTAGGATAGTAATACTTAACAGAGGTGTGGTCCTAGATCTCTCTCCGTATGTTGTTATTGTGGTCAACAGATGAAACTAACATACATAATAATAGTATAATTTTCTCTGTTTTAGCAGCCAATATAGGTTTGATTAAACCTTAACCCAATGTTTCTACTAGATATAAATCGGGAATACTCATCTTCTAGTTGGGGATTACCGCCAGTGAATTTTATTCACTACATCAGCTGGTCATAGATGGAAAAGGTGATTTTAATGTGGTGAATTCCCCGGGTTAGTGCAGTAAGATATCTGGGGCTTCTTACAAACTTATTTCATCATCTCCGCTAATCACTGAGTGCTGAAAATAGTAACACCTATGTATAGTAACACCTATGTATAGTAACACAATTAATTAATTAATTACTTTTTGCTCAGTGTGTGCAAGTAAGTACATACATACAAACAAACATACGTACATAACATACATACATACACACATATATACATATTCATACACATACACAGGTGTTAAAATTGTGATGGTTAACAATAGTTGGAGTTATAATTTTGACACCTGATACCAGTGGAATTATTACTCTTCCCTCTCTCTCTCTGTATTGATGGAGTATATTTGTTGTGTGTATTCATCTCTCTCTAGCTATTCTTCAGAGGGAGGAGGGTAGGATCAAATTTCAGTCCTTGTCATAACTTATATGTGTGACACAAATGACACTCTAACAGTAACAGAAACTGCATGTAAGGGCATATCCATGGTGATGTTGGTAGTCATAGAGACCTGGTAACCATGGTGAAATTAGCACGACATCGTTTATCTAGCACTTCTTCAAGAGCGCACCAAACGGTGTAGGAATCTTCCTGTGTTGTAACTACCACTGTAGTACACAACACAGTGGTCTCATATTTTAGCCTACGCACTGGAATGCCCCCTCCCTTTTTCCTGGTCTCCCGCTTCATTCTGGATTAACCCTGCATGTCCCGTGTTTCCATGGTGATTTGGTGCTTTGGCATGGCTATTGTGAAACATCAGATTAGTGGCACATAGTTCATATTCCTGTAGTGATTCTAGGAAGCAATACTGAAACTTGACTTCATTCAATGCACAACAAATCATTAGTCAGGCATTTTTCTTGTTGGATTCTCTGTAAGTTTCCCACTTGACTTTGATCTGTGGGCTTTCTGTATAAATACTGAGATGGTGCAATGACAGATAATATTACACTGTATTACAATTAGTACTTCATCTGGGAATTGCCTATGGTTGGCAACTAAACCTTTAGCACTCAAACAAATGCTTGCATATTATAACATTGATCCACCCACACACATTCTTTAAAGTTTGTTCGTCTGTTTATTTATTTTTCTTTCTTTGTGTGTGTGTGTGTGTGTGTGGGGGGGGGGGGGGGGGTGGGGGGGGGGGGGAGGCTGGTTTTAAATGAGTTGTACTCAACATGATGATGTATTTAGGGTGCCATGTTGTTGATGTTTTTTTTTTTTTTTTTTTTTTTTTTTTGTTGTTTGGTATGGTTGAGTTTACAACATGGTTGTGTTATATTTAGATTATTGAGCTAGAGCAACTGAGTTTTATTGAGATGGTGTGCAGTGCGATGCTGTTACAATGAAGTTTGTGAAGCTTGTGTGAGGCTTCAAGTTGTGGATTATATCCGCTTGCGAGTAAGTGAAATTTATACTCATTTTGGTCTATTTTAGTTGGTTTTTTAATGTTATCTTTAGAGAAAGTATGTCACATCAAATCAGTGGCAGCATCTGGGATTGCTCCAGGACAGCAACAACCAATTAATGTCTGGGATCACAGCAGGATGTGTCTATAGATGAGTGGAATTTCTGGACATCTGATTTGGGATTGTTCATGCAGGACAAACATATTACAATATCATGTTGTATATTGTCGTCATCTATATTTTTGGCTCATATTGAATGTTGTAGAAACGGCACAAATATTATAATATTAATAAAGGTCAGTTAGTGGGGGCAAAGATCTGTGAGCACAGGATTGCACAGTTCATGTATTTGTAGGAGGTGATCGCCCAACTGATGCTGGGGTCAGATGAAATCCCTAGAGTTCTCAGACATGTGCATATAAAATCAATATAGTGGAACCTCCGAAGTGAGAATAATTTGGGGCCAGGTTATCTGGAACATCACAGTGTGCCAATTTTGTTATCATGGTTTTTCTAGCAGAATGGTTTGTCTTCCTCCCTTGTAATGAGCCTTGAGTAGAAATTCTCTTCATAATCTGCCCAATTCTATCCTTTCCCATTTTCTGTTTTTTATACCAATGTGCGCCATCACCAGGTTTATAATTGATAGATAGATAGAAAGGAGAATCTGGGTTGCACATTTCAGTTGGCCGCTGGGCAATATACTTCTCAAAAATCAGAACAGGGCACTTTTCAGGATTGCTGGGAGTGCTCCACATTTTTGGCTTAAAGGCTCGAGTATTGTTTGATTCCCCAGATCTAGTTTTTGTGTCTCGCTCACTAAACTCTATATACTTTTAAGTTCCAAATCTCCAAAGGTAAGGTATAGTGCTTGTCACGGCCTCTCATGCCCATATGCACACATAAAAGGAACCAAATAGTGTTTTGTAACACCTCTGGACCACTACAACCCAATGCACCATTCTCCCAAAGTTGTTGCATTTCATCATCTCCTAGAGATTCGGAAGCTTTAGATCTACTACCTTTACCCTCTTTTTTTAGCATTTTTCTGCAGGCTACTAATTTCTGACAGGAACTGGCAAATTCTGCATCTCGATGCTATAGGTCTTATGTTTTTCTTGCAAATACCTGTCAAGACTTCTCTGGAAACAATTAGGGTATCAGCTCATAAAAATTACAGGTGGAATGTCTTCTATTAGTCTTTCTTCCTTAATCGACTTGCACCATTTATACCATGTTTTCAAGTCTGATGCCGTCTTCCGTTTTGTGTTGATGTTTTTTTTGCATTTCTACAAAATCTTCAAGCTCTTTGTCGTCTAATACGGGCCGTACACTTTCTTCGCATGCTCGCTCTTTTCCTCCCTTTTCGGTCATTTCCTGATTTCTCCTTCAACAGGACACGCTGAAAATAGTCAATCAGTGATGTCTTCAGAAAACAAAGAAAGTAAAGCTTGAGTTTCTTCTTCAGGGAGATCTGGAACACTAGAGGAACCAGAAGCCATCGCACAAGAAATTTGTTACCAGGTATTCGCGCATGAGCAGTACCTAATAAATTTATTATCCAATTGGATACCCGAGAATATTACTCATCTGATTGGCGGTATTTACGCTCGTGCCTGCGGCACTCGTGTAAATACTAAGCCAACAGACTCGTGATATTCTCCTGTATCAAATGAATTATATACGGTGCACATTCTTTACACCAGGTGTATACCAAACTATATGTGTACTAGATATGTTGTTGGAGTATACCCTATGTACTCATGATGTTGTCTTACCGCAGCATGCAGTGTATAGATACTAACTATATAGTATATGTATTCCAAGTGTACTCATAATGACATAATATGCAGCATTCTTCGACAGTAATGCTGTTAATTAAATACATTTCTTAGCTGGATATGTGGTAAAAAAATTAATAAAAAAACAACAACCCACGTCTATAAAGTTCTGAACAGTTCAATGAATCCACTTTCCAGGGCCATGCTTGACTTGCTGTCTGTCACCATCCCGAGCTACTCTGGTTTCTGTCATAGCTACAGTCCTCATCAAAGCTCCACTTACCTCTCACCTTCTGCCAATAGGTTTCTGAGGGACAACAACAACAACAACAAAAAAATATATATATAAAAGTGGCTGCAAACAATACCCATTAAAAATGAACCTGGTAAACAATAACACAATAAAAAATTTAAAATGTTTTTTTGTGTAAATTACACCAGCATGAGGCAAATAACATGAGATTACTTTAAAAAGAAGTGTCAATCCACAAGCAAAGAAACTCAACCATCACAATCATCCCACACACAACTTCAATTCTGACAAACCATAACTACGGGTCTAATCACCACGACAAACAAACAGCAACAACAACAACAACAAAAAAACAACAAAAAAAACAAGGGGAAAAAAGTGTCATATAGAATAAGTTGCCTATAACTGGTACCTTTTATCAACCATCCCGGTCCTATTGACTCGCATTGTTTCCAGACATCATGGAAATTTTTATTATCAACTGGTGTAGTGTATAGAGACATTCACTAAAACACCCACAAGAGTAATATGTAATACTTGCCATTATTTTTTTTATTTGTCTTTGGTTAGGAAGGAGTGGCTGCACTGTGCTTGTGACTTGTGGAGACAAAAACGCTGCCAGGAATCTTTTCGGAGTCAAGAGCCCACACAATTTTTTTTTTCATATAGTAATGTGACAATACCTCAAAACTGCAAATATGGTTTCATAGTTTTCTGAATCCATACCAAATCTTTTGTACTAAAAAACTTGGTTAGTGGTCGAAAATAAAGCAATATAATTTGAAGTAAAATCATAATAAGGTATCGGTCACCAATAACAGAATTCGAGGGAGTCCACTACAATTCTAAGTGATTTATCAGCAAAGAGTTCTGCCACTCAAATGAAAGCTCAAACTTCAGGGCTTATTAGGTGGAAACTCTGTCATGAGAAAGAAGATATATTGTGTGTGAGTGTAAAAGTTCCGGTCAATAATTGGCTGCCTATGATAAGTCACAGCAATTAGTTTATCTACGACAGATAATGATTTCATCAAAATGTATAGTGCGTCTATTATTGACCACTACGAAGTTTTTAGTATTAAAAAATTGGTACTGATTCAGAACCTATACGTACTTCTCTCTGTGATCACTATATCATGTGGAGTTTTGGCCAGTGAACTTAACTGTGCTATAAGATGGGCATTATTTGGAATAATCACATCAATCCTAATACGAATCCTACATAGTCCCAACCAAACACATTCACACACGACAAAACCACATTATGGATTTGTATTAGCATGGCTTCAATCATTAGACAACAACAACAAAAAACAACAACAAAGACTTCAGTTATCAATTGGTACATACTTCATGTGCTATAACCTCACTCAGATAATTTGATTATTAGAAACTAAATAGACATTGAGAGTCATTCAATGAAACAGAGAGCTGCATACTAAGTATTGAAACCACATTGAAAACTGAATTCATATCACAATGCTTCAACTTCATGCTACCATAAGACCTCCTCAGGGGGTCTAAGGTGACCGTTTTTGTGGTGACTTATATAAAAACAAAACAAAACTGGCAAACATAACTAGTAACATTGCTTGGTGACTTGCATGTAGCTGCTTGGTGACTTGCATGTATCTGCTTGGTGACTTGCATGTATCTGCTTGGTGACTTGCATGTAGCTGCTTGGTGACTTGCATGTATCTGCTTGGTGACTTGCATGTAGCTGCTTGGTGACTTGCATGTATCTGCTTGGTGACTTGCATGTATCTGCTTGGTGACTTGCATGTAGCTGCTTGGTGACTTGCATGTATCTGCTTGGTGACTTGCATGTAGCTGCTTGGTGACTTGCATGTATCTGCTTGGTGACTTGCATGTATCTGCTTGGTGACTTGCATGTAGCTGCTTGGTGACTTGCATGTATCTGCTTGGTGACTTGCATGTAGCTGCTTGGTGACTTGCATGTATCTGCTTGGTGACTTGCATGTATCTGCTTGGTGACTTGCATGTATCTGCTTGGTGACTTGCATGTATCTGCTTGGTGACTTGCATGTAGCTGCTTGGTGACTTGCATGTATCTGCTTGGTGACTTGCATGTAGCTGCTTGGTGACTTGCATGTATCTGCTTGGTGACTTGCATGTATCTGCTTGGTGACTTGCATGTAGCTGCTTGGTGACTTGCATGTAGCTGCTTGGTGACTTGCATGTAGCTGCTTGGTGACTTGCATGTAGCTGCTTGGTGACTTGCATGTAGCTGCTTGGTGACTTACATGTAGCTGCTTGGTGACTTGCATGTAGCATAGACAGCCAGAACTCCAGAGGTCTCCTTAACTTAAGGTTATCTAGTAGCATCTTTTTATCATAATACATTAAACAGTGATCATGCACTAACAATTGTATTTTAAAATGCCTTCGAGAGTCGTCATTCAGAATAAATTAGGCAAAAAGTCTAAAGTTAAGTATAAATTTACATTATATAGAAAAGAGAGAGTGAGAACTGATGTTATAATTAGAGAGTCATGGAAGAGTTTCTGGATAGAGTTCGACCATTTTAATAACACTTTATGCTGAATTGTACAGGAATGTAATAGTAACTAAAGCACCAAAGGTGCGAACCCTCAGCGCTACTATACTACACTAGTTAACCCTCAGCGCGCATGCGCCCGGAGGGTTACAGTAGTCATCCTGTCTGTGTGTCATTCAGTCATTCATTCATTCATTCATTCATTCAACAAAGGATCTCGAAGACGACGGCCTTCCAGGCTCTGAAACGATGTAGAGATAGAGAAATTTACAAAGTAAGTCCCTTTAATATGCTAGAATTTTTTGTTTCGACTTAGTTTGGCTAGTCGATTGTAGCCGTTCGTCGTACGATCGTTGTGCTACTGCGCTACCAGTAACGCCCCTTTACCGCACGTTATAATCATGTGAGCTGACAATTGCAGCTAGAGAATGGCGGGTTGGCTTGTAGTACTACTGCAGTTGCAATTGTCGCGCTTCATGCGTGTAAGGGGGCTCTAGAGTCGAGTTATATACCGTTGAGCTGATCTATTTTAACCTAGAGGCGTTCCCTTCGCTCTGTTGTTTGCTTCTTTCTTTGTATCGCCGTAAGTAGTAACTGTCTGTGTCTAAATGCTAAAGGTTTGAAATAATTTTTAACAGAAGTTCGCTTCTACTGCTGATCTCTGGTGGACATACGCTGAGGGTTCGCACCTCCTGGTGCTTCATTATAATCATTATTCAGACTAATGAGGTATCAATAAAGCTGTGCAATGAAAAAAGGTAGATGTAAATCCTGTCTTTTAAGAGAATCTAAACAGGTAAGGGACATCTACTATCATTCAACATTTATAACTAGTGGTGCGCTCGAATAGCGCAAATGCATGGCGAGCGAGTAAATATATGAGTATAGGTAAAGATGATTTGTGAAGGAAATCGCTAAATAATAGCAATGATTAGGCATGAAGAGTTAACAATAACAGAATTACCTGAATAAACTTCGAAAGCAGTGGCAAAGAAGCGCAGCTTGACAAAGACTTCACAATTGTTTCAAGAAGAGAGTAGCTATAAACATTTTGGTTGAAACAAAGTTGCGTAAGGCAGTGCAGCAGGATTCTCCTTGCTCGTTAATTGAAAAATACTGGAACTGTGAACGCTTTACCTAACTTACGTAATTAGAAGCGCGGGCAAATATTTTGACGTACGCATACATACCTATATATATATATCTGAAATCTCAATTGAACACGACTGAGAGTCAGCTTCGCTCGCTTCGCTCGCTCGCTGAATTATCTAGCATGCACAATTCTTCTGTATTTGTACGTGTGTATTATATCACTTTCACATATCACCTTGTTTTACTGCGTTATATCATTTCTAACTCCTCATTGTTACACATACGTCAGTATCCGTACTTATCCAACCACAGCTAATGTAGTACTAATGATGATGTGCTTCTGCACAACGATGAGCATGCTGGTTCGACTGAAACTTAAATTGGAATGCCAGCCAATTATAATATTTATTTGTTAGTTATTTGTGCTATATTCTTGCAACACACAACACTTTTACACACACACATACATACTTGTTCACTGGATATACCAGCACAAGACTTGCATTGTATTCTCTTCATGACTTGACTATTGGACAAAGGATTTTCAAGGGATAAGAATCAAGATTCTTAGGATACTACAGGTAAGCATTGGTAAACCAATGGATTAAGCAAACCACCTTTCTGAAGTACGCTAGTTGAAAATGTTTTATTGTACCAACTCCAGTGGATAAAGCATTATACTGTATTCTTGACCAGGGTTGTGGCAATTACAGGAGTAAAGTAATCAATTACAATTACATATAATTTTTGCTTCTCAATTACAATTTCAATTACCAATTACACCTCCTCAGGATAAGTGGTCATGTAATAGGGCCCACAAAGTTTGTAATTTTGTTTTAATTCAGCCATGTGCTTTAGAACTGACCCTTTACCAAAGTGGTCTTTGACCCCAACTACTTGCCAATTACAGGTATGCAATTACAATTACAATTACTGCAGATGGTGTAATGATACAGCTAATTACAATTACCAATTGCAATTACCACAACACTGTTCTTGACTATTACACAGTGGAATTTCAAGCTAGAACAAATCTGGTATGTAAGATTTACAACTGCGACAAATGGCGTATTAATCAAGATAACTTACTACAGCCACATGTAGAATAGAAAATGAACTCTGCTAAGTTTGTAAGACCTCACTGCTAACTTCTCTCCTCTTCTGTCTCCTTAGCTCTTCGCCATGTTTTTTCCTGGCATTATTTTTAAAGTCTTTTCTCCGAATTTCTTGCACCTACGCTATTGTTAATGTTACAAAGTAGACACTGGGGGTGGATACGCATTGACATCTTAGAACTTTGCCATATATACCAAAATCTCAATTAAGACTCGTTAGTGAGGGTCTCACTTTGCTCGCCCAATGCTAGTTAGTGGGAATCCAAAATGGGTAACCAAATTCAGTAAACAATCCCTGTCTGATTACTATGAATGGAAGTCTCAGACGACAATCGAGAGCCCAGTCTTTACGACCTGACTTGTTAGAGGTTGACCGTGCACGAGTATTTCTGTTTCATGTTGGGATGCAATGGTAGTTCTACAGGTAGTGTGATCAGTAAACAATCCCTGTCTGATTACTATGAATGGAAGTCTCAGACGACAACCGAGAGCCCAGTCTTTACGACCTGACTTGTTAGAGGTTGACCGTGCACGAGTATTTCTGTTTTCATGTTGGGATGCAATGGTAGTTCTACAGGTAGTGTGATCTGTGCTATGCCACATATGTATACATTCTACGATCCCTTCCTTACAATCATGATTACCAAAATGATTACTACAACACTTGTCAGTTCACTCTATACTTCTCATTATACGATACACTTTTTACCCTCACTGCTATAATTGTTAATATTGGACTAATTTTCCCATCAAAATATTATGCTATTATTTGGTTGTTTACATAGTATGAATGGAATAAAATAGTTAAACCACAGCAATTATCACTACATAAACACCCTCTCCAGGCAGGAGCGATAATTCTTCAAACCAATGGTATAATTATTGTATACACATTATGTAACAGTTAAACCATGCGTTTGAGGAATTATCGCTGATAACCAGCCCGATCCTGAGGAGGCAGCCCTAGAGAGAGGGCGACTGTCTAGTAATAATTCCGAAAGTTGCTGCCGTGGTTAAACTATTTTGTACCATAGTTATGATTGCAAATACTTTAAAAGATGACAGAATATTGTTGTTTCGAGGGGAAAGTGGTTTGATGCCCGGCTATTCCATAAATCTCTGTAATACAAACTCTAGCGGAGCCCTGGATCACACCACCCAGCCCCTTCTTGCGCAAAATTAAAAATTAAAAAACAACAACTTGGATTGCATTATTAAATATCAGTTTCACTAACCATTTCATTTTGCCTATTCCTGCTGAAATGTATCTTGAAAAATCTTCACTGATCCAGTGTTTCTGGCATGCTCTATCTTGTACTATTTCTTCTTCATAGAACAAATAAATAATATAGCCACTCTATACTAAGTCAATCTTGGTAACTTACTGCTACTTGTTGCACAGTTAAGCCAGTATCATCAGCAGCTTCTTCCAACACATGCATATGCTTCACTGAAACACGCACCAGCCATCCAGTTTTGAATAGAGCATTTAAACGGGGAGTCTGAGCAGCACTAGATGCTTTCACCCCTCTACCCTGCCTCCAAAGTGGGCAGCTTGATCGCTATCACAGCTATCCAAACCGTGCGTGCTCTGTACTCTAAGGCTTCCCAAACACAAAAAGGAGCTCACGTGGGTGAAAAGGCCATAGGTCAGAGAGAGGTGTGGCTTTAGTCGGCACTTATACATGTATTCTTCTGGTAACGCAATATCTTATGAATCTATCTGTATTTTGGGTGTGGTGGGTCAGAGATTCAAATAATATTAATAGAGAATGTGGGAACGCCCCATTTCGAAAAGCGGTGAACACTAGTCTGTAATGGCGGAAAGCCTGCCACAAGTTCGTATTCAGGTGAGCACATAGCACGTAGCCACTCTGCTATCTGATATAGATCTGTTGTTTGTTACTAGATCCAGTCTACACTAGCCCACAGTTTGTATAGATAACTTTTGCAATAGGTTTGAAAGAAGGAGAAATTTATGTCTGAGCATGCTCATAAAATTCCAACAAAACTAACTGAAAAAAAAAAGAGGGAAAGTAATGTCTGAGCATGCTCACAACAAATGCATTGGCAACTGGAAAAAAGAGAGGGTAAAAGTCATGTTCCTGAGCATGCTCTTAAAAAGCACCAGGTTCTTTTATGAGCATGCTCAGACATGACTTTACCTCTCTTTTTTTCAGTTGCTAGTGTGTTTTTTGAGGATAGTTAGACAAGACCATCCCTCTCTTTTTGCTATAGTTTGTAACTATTTTACTCTAGCCATTTGAAGTTTAGTTGGTTCCATTTGAAGTCTAGTTTGTTCCAGAAAAATAGTAAGTTGTGTGTTTATAATACATAAGCACAACCTATATTTGTTGTAATGTTTTTTTTTCTGGTTTGTTTTTTGTTGTTGTTGTTGTTGTGCTTTTTATTGTTTTATTTACAGTTTCTTACAATGTGTATTGAATTTGTATTTGGGATGTATTTGTATGTTTGTGCACTTTTATAGGAAGATTATGTTTTTTGTAATTTTTTTAATGCACATGTTCATGTGTTAGCATTTTTATAAACAACACCGGGTGTCTTTCGAAGAGAAAAAAGCTTCTTCTTTTTCGTTGCATTTTGACTAAACAGTTGGTACCGCTACATGAAAAAAATTTTACAATCAAGTTCTCGTTTCTGTTGATTTTACTGCTAAAAGCTAGAAACTCTTCCACAGCTATATCAGCAAGCTAAGGCCTTGTACTACCCTCTAGATGCTATAGGGGTCATGCTAAACAGCTTGCACAATAAAAAAAAAAAAAGAAGACTTGCTTCAATTAAGCAGACTGACTGGATTTTCGCTGAACTTGCGGCTGTGACAGGTCCCTACTTTTTAGGCTTCCTACCAGTTACATTTGGGTCTCTAGAAGTAAGAATATATAAGCCAATGATGGCCCCAATATTAAAATAGCATAATTTTTTTTTCATTCCTAGAAGTGAGGCATTTAGTAAACAGTGCAGATTAAAACAATTAACATAGTTGAGACGACAAACTATATTTTATCAACTACCATAATGTTTTGTTTATTCTACTATAGCTCCTCCCGTGCAAAAACAAATTGTTCTACTGACCAAAATTGAAAACCTATTCTTTCTAGTGCGTACTATACATTATTTTAGCACAGGAAGAAACAGCGCATTCTCTTATTACGTGTTTGTGTGTTTGGAAAAGCATGTCTTATTTCTGTAAATCTATAGTGAGTAAAATTGTATGTTTGTGTGTTTGCTTACACGGTTATAATTATAGTATTGTTGTTTATATGTATTTATTTAAAGTTGTCCACAATGTTTAGAAAGCGTATGCATTGATATAGGAATAAAATTGTTTGTGTGTTTGTTTTAAGATATTATTTGTAGTCTTGTATAAGTTTGTTTGTGTGGTTGCATGTTAAAGTCTTGTTTAAATAGCACTTAGTGCTTTTTGTTTGTTTGTTTGTTTATCACTTTAATTATATATATATATATATATATTTATTTATTTATTTATTTGTATCTAGAGAGATCTCCATCCTCCAGTCTCACTTCACTGGGAGCACTGCCATACATGGCGTGAGGATGTCTATCCTGTACAATGTGCAGTACTAAAGAATAAATTGATAGTTATGCATTCTAATTATCGCACACTTCACATCTCTACTGACTTTCACTCATGGACTACTACTTGTAGTGCACCATATAAATACTCGTCCCTAACTACCTACCAGTCTAAGTTTGTATTGGTTGGTGGAAGTAATCCCTCCACTTATGAACTCACTAACTCTCTGTTGACTAGTGCTACTGGTCTAGACTGGAAGCCATCGCTATGTGCCATGCCTACTCGTCGCTACGGAGCATCATCAGTTAGTGGAGGATCACCAGAGGTCATGGTCGTGGCTGGTGGGCGTGGCTCACGTGACGAGGACTTGGACGTAGTGGAAGTTCTATTCAACGACCATTGGACGACTGCAGACTCACTTCCTTCTTCATGCAGTGACATGCGATCAACATTCCATGAAGGCAACTTCTACTTCACAGGAGGAGCTGGCAAGGGGGAGATTCTATTTAAATGCAGTTTAGAGTCCCTCATAGCATCTGCTAGTAATGGCGGGACAAGAAGACAAACAATATGGAGGACAGTAACCACACTTACTGCCATCTTAGCTATCACCTCCTATGTATCGAATCTAATCGGCATCGATGAATATTCTACCATTAGAAGTTACTCCAACAAGACAGAGGAGTGGATTGAGACTACTAGTGAGGGAGATAGACCAGAACAGAAGTATGGTGGATGTATAGCTACTGCAGTCTTGTCTACTGGACAGCTGCTGGTTGCTACTGAAGATGGAGTATACAAAGAAACTCTGTCAGGTTAGTATAAGTAAATAGCAGCATCTCTAGAAAGCCATCTTGCCTTCAGTGATATTGGCTTCTCTTTAGAATGTCCCATTGATAAATTATATGGGAAACTAAAGTTAACTATTAAAAGCTTATACTATAATAAAACTAGAATATTAGTTAATTGTGTTAAAACTAATATTTATTATATTAATTATATTATAATAAGTAAGGTAATTGATTGTCTTTGCCAAAATTTGCAAGTGCTAGAGTGCAGCTGCTTCTACTGGCAGCTGCTTCTACTGGCTTAGCTCCAGGCTATAAATCAGCTGCCCACACTCTGTATTGCAGGAGCCAGCTAATGCTACCGGAACTGTATGCTGGTTACTTGTATAGTATAACCAATGAGACTGTAATATCTGGAATTAGTATTTTATTTGCAAACACTTTATAATGCATATTTATTTTATGTTGAATAGTTTTCAAGTATGAAGATGCATACAAACACTTCATTGTTTCCAAGGAAGTGTTGGAGCTTCTCTCTTTAAAGTTTATGTCCCTTGGTCCACCAAGACAAGGCAAGAGTACAACTCTAAGGAGAGTTAAACAAGAGATCATAGATCTTCTGTCAGCAGAAGAAGAGGAGCAGATTCATGGCAGCACAGGCACAGTGGAGTATTGCTCTGATGTGTTAGTCCAAGGCAAGTCTGATCCAACTACAGCAGAAAGAACAGTAAACTGGACCATTGTAAAGAATCTCACAGAGGAAGCATCTCTACTCTTTCACACTCTCAAAGATAGTTTGGAGATTGAATCCACTTCTGAGGCTACAGCTGATTCTCATGGAGGTAGTGACACCAAGGCAGAGGTCAGTCAGGCTAGCAGTACAGGGCAGTCTCACTCTGTGGAAGAGCAACCCCAACCTTCATTATTGCAGAAGATGATGACAAGATTGAAATCGTTTACCAGAAACAAACAACCCAGGCATAAGGAAATCACTCCACTCTCAACAGCACATGACCAACCAGCTGATCAGGCAGTATCATCACCAGATTATTCTGAAATAGCTGCCATATTCGAGACAGTGTCCAAACAACCACACTTTACTGAAAATGTGAAGCATTCTTTTAAAGCTTTTTTGAGAATGGAGGACACCGGAGGTCAGCCTGAGCTGATGGACATGCTACCAGCACTCACCATAGGACCTGGTCTCTACTTGCTGTTCTTTAGCTACAAGTTCCAACTAGATGAGGAGTATCGGGTCTTTTATCAGAGAGCTTCAGGAGAGACTTCTGCACCAGAGAAATCAGAGTTTACTCTGCAAGAGATGCTTTTGCGTACTCTGGCCAGTGTATCTTGTTTCAGTTCCTCCACCCATCTTCAACCTCTGCCAGGAGCAGACGACTCAGCCATGGTGAGATACTGGAGTCCTCCAAGTCAGTAGTGTATATAGTGGGCACTCACAAAGACCAGGCTTCTGAGGAAGACATCGCTACAGTCGACTCACAGCTTCAAAAAGTGATTCGAGACACTGACTCCTACAAAAAAGGCATAGTTCAGTTCTGCTCGAAAGACAAGCTTGTTGTTTCTTTAGACAACATGGGAGGCGGAGTAGAAGAAATCCACCACTTGCATCAGCTACTGGAGAATGCCATGGAGAAACACTTTAAAAAGCTGAAAATTCCAGCTGTGTGGCTTCTGTTCAGCTTGTGTCTTCGCATGAAAGAAGTGAGGACAGCCAGCCTGGAGACCTGCTTGGCCTTGTCCCATGCCTTCAATATGACACCCTACGAGACCAAAGCAGCTCTGTGGTTTCTTCACCACCATGCTGGTGTTCTGATGTACTTCCCCAGTGTGCCTGGTTTGAAAGACCTGGTCATCATAGACATTCAGGTAGTGTATGACAGTATCACTGGTGTCATTCTCAAAGCCATGAGCTTTGATAGCGTAGGTCAGGCCACATCTGAGAGATTTAGGAAGACAGGTCGATTCTCTATGACAGATTTGAAAACAGCTACAGCTGACATTTCAGGAGATCTGATTCCACCAGAGCAACTTGTAGCTTTGCTTGCATATCTTCACATCATAGCTGAGATTGCGTCAGTCAAATCTTCTGATACTAACTCAGTATTACAAGAAGATAAAGAATACATCATGCCTTGCGTGTTAGAAAACACTAGTGCAAAGGAACTTGACCAATTCCACAAAGAATCCTGTAGATCTTGTTTCGTGGAACCTCTCTTGATGTACTTCAGTAGTGGGTTTACTCCTATGGGACTCTTTCCTGCTGCAATGGCATGTTTCGTATCCAACAAGTCCTTCACTTTCATTGGAGAAGGAGTCAAGAAAAACATGGTGCACTTTATGTACGGATCTAAACGAATTCGTGTAACATTTATATTTCGATGTAAATATTTTGAAGTCATAGTTTTGTGTGATCCTACTTTCCAAGACTCCATTCACCGTGAATGTGCTGCTCTAAAACAAGAAATAGAAGACACTCTAAAGAAGGCTAGTTCCAGAATGAACTACAACAGCTCCATGGACTACCAGTTTGCCTTTGACTGTCGTTCACATGAAGGAGGGAATCATCTCGGGATAGTTCATGAAGTAGTAGAGTCTGTTCCTTCAGTCATGAAGTGTTTCAACAGTTCACAAGGAATTGCACTTCAGAATAGACACCTCATTTGGTATGGACAGGTATGTAGAAATAGACTTATGTATTCTAAATTGGTGTAACTTACAATCATTTTATTTGGTTTTAGAAATATGAGAAGAAAGATCCTGCGGTAGAGGGGACTGAAAGTAAGACAAGTTATTGTAAGTATTTAGCATTATTGAAAAAATGTTTTATTATTAGGTGGCAATAGCTTGAGTATATTTCTGAGTGTGTATCCTGACTTGGTCCTCTCAGTGAAGCCTTGTGTTATGACAGTAGCTGATCACTGCTACAGTATTGGACTCCTATCTCCTGACATGTATGACCATCTCCTTCAACGTCAGAACTGGATTGATGTAGAGAAGACAAGGAACCTTCTGAGTAGCATTCGTACAGTTTTATCAACTAGACCTACTGCCCTCAAGGAGTTTGTTACTGTATTGTCTCAAGTGGACTATTGTAGACAAGTGGCAGATAAAATACAGCAACAGCTCCAGTAAGTATATTGTCATTATTGTAGCATTTGAATTATTGTATTCTTTTTGTGTAATAGAATTGCTGTGGATTGAATTCTATCAACACTACATGGACATACATTTGAAAACATTCATATTGTATTTTATGCTTTATATATCATATCCCATATTTCAAATTGACATATTGTCAACTTTTTTTGATAAATTCTATTATAACAATTTAATTATAACTTCAAATTTCTACTTGACTTTCATTTTTTCTTCTTTTTCCTACACTAAATTTTATTGTTTACAAACATAATCAATTCTTTATAGAATGAAGCACCAAAGGTGCGAACCCTCAGCACTATTAAACACTACCTAGCTATTACAATATAATCTTCTTCCAATAGAACAAGCAATCTGTTACTATTTTTGTATCAAAATAGCTCGACCAATGAAAACGGTACATGGAAACGCTGTCTTCATAATAGAGAAGAAGCTAAACTAGCCAGAAACATAGTCTCGCTTGCCCGCTAGACTACCAGAAACACTCACCTGTATACATTTTCAACGCGAAACTTCACTTCTTTCAACAACTTCCCTGGAGATGCCTGGGAGCCTGAGCATAAATCGAGCTACACCGCTGGCTGCAGAAATTATTTGCTCACATGATTACGACCACACCCGGTTCAGAAACCTTCCTGACCTAAGTAGGTGGAAAAACTCGCGAACCCTGATACCACAAAGGTGGCAGGTTTCAAACCCTATGGAAGGAAGAGCTGACTGTAAGTGTGCTATAAATGAAGGACTCGGCGCCGGTACAGAAAGCTGTGTGAAGGAATGAGGCACAGGCCAGGCTGGGGGTGAGAATCTAAGAGGGTTTTCTTCTGAGTCTACCAAGATTCTTTTTGAGTTGGTACAGAAAGGGATGACTGGATCAGGAAGACTTGCATGGATCAAATGAAAACAGCAATTGCAGCCACAGGATTAGACCTGAGCCAAATAAAAGTAAGAGAATTGTAGCAACATTAATAGAATAGTACACTGGTTGAAATGTAGGGCTATACTAAGGCCATACAATTAATTAGTCTCTTAGTCAATCATTACTGAGGAATGCTGCTTTTTTTTCTTTTCTTTTTTTTGCATGGTCAATGTTGCACTGGAAAAAGACCTGATGCTACTAGGCATACTGTCTGGCTATACCAGTTTTGAATGACGAGCTAGCTCCCCTTTGTACACTTATTGCACATGTATAATAGACTAGTTAAACCACAAGAGTGTTAATTAAAAAAATGCAATTGTTAACATACTAAAGCAGGTGGGGCTTGAGAAATAAATAAATAAATTTGTATTGCTTAATTAAGTAGACTAAGGTTGAGCTAAGGTGTTAGGGAGGAGTTTCATATAGCCAGCAGATTGACATCCTATACCCGGCTCAGGTACTTTTCTAATTCTGCCCACTTTGTACTTTGAGCTGGTAGCAGCGGAAACTATAGAAACTGTTAATATGAAACACCAAAGGTGTGAACCCTCAGTGCTACTACACTCAGTATCTAGCCGTTTCAAAATCATTTTTCGTACCAATCAGGTATCAATATAACTGCAATGAAAACAGAGATGTTTCTGAGAAATATCCGTAGATAATTGACGGTAATACTTGAAAGTTATGCTAAGTTTCTTCCACATACATAGAAATAAAGTTCAAGAATCATTAACTACTTCTCAAAACTTTCATTGTTTCACCTTGTGTCAAATGCTCAATTTTGTAGATAGCATATTCAGTAATGAAAGAGACGCCACAAATACTGAAGCAAGACACTAAAGTTACTGAATCAATCATTGAAGGTTGGAGGCTCTGTTAATGGGAACACTGACATTGAAGTCTGTCTTCTGTTAGCAATTTGAAAAGGATATTGCTTATTAATATGCAGCAGCATCTCAATTTGGTTGAATAAAAAAGATGTGCAGAATATTTGAAACTATTGTCACTTGAGACATAATGATGTTTCAGATAACTGGTGCTCCACTGTATCTATTCTAATTTCAGCACTGCATAAATGCTGAGCGTGGCTGGTGTAGAAGAAAAGATGAAGCAGTCGTCTCAGTCACTTGTAGGTAATGTCACACCCTGGAGTCATCCTGTATAAGATTATGATATTATCTTGTGGTATTTTTGTGAGCAAAAATTCCTGCCCTTGCTTTGGTTAATATAAGGATTTTTTTTTAACAGGGTCTAATAGGCATTTCTAAAATAGCCTTTGCATGTCTATGCTATACCGGGTTTCTTATTTTTTTATCTTGATATGTTTGCTTGAATATGCAGCCAAATCAAGTGAGCGTTCTATCCATTATTGTACTATTGTTATTGAACGCTCTAATTTATAATGTACAGTAACTAGTTGGACTAAAGTATTAGTGCAGCAATAAGTTATTTATTACACTCAATAGTGCTCTCACGCCATATTTATGCTGAAAATATTTGCATATTCAAGTGCCTTCTGTGTTATTGGATAACTAAATCAAGACATGAGTGCGTTGGTTGACTTCTTTCAAAGATGCAGGCACTTTCAGAGTTATTGCACCTCCTTCCTTGTCTCAACTATAACAAGTCTTACATAATAGTAATTACTTGAGTATCTCTTTATAACCAATAGTGCTGTTTAAAGGTCTGAATTGTGCTTACTATTTTTATACCAGTCGAAGTTCAAAATAGAAAATATTTTACAATTATGTGAAGTATTCATAACCCAAGGGTGTTGGCATTTAACATCATTATAGTGGTTCTTGGGTTGATGTTTTATTAATTCAATCGTTCTAATAATAAATTTAATATGCACTGCTTGCGTGTGAATACCATAGTAATGAGTTTCTTGTTGAAGGAGCTAGGGGGGACATGGTAATCCAACGTGACAACTCTGAACACTAAATATTGCCTTTAAGCCACATCCTGTTTAGTTTAATACATATCCTATGTGGCAACAGGTAATAGGCCCTGTTCAATACATACTATTTAAATTTAACCCAACATTTCAATTTCTTGCTTACATGTAAGTCCTCCTCAGGGGTCGGAGGTCAAACTCTCCATGGTTAGTCTTATAAAATAGGATGTTAATTATCCTCCAGGGTGACTTGCATGCAGCATTTTCAGCCAGAACATGCTTAGCGGCAACATCACCTGTTTAATGGGAAATGGTACACATGACACCAGAAAAAGCAAGTCTTAAAGACAGAGACAGAGAGAGATCACATTAATGTATGCTTACCCCCCTCTTATTCAAGGTTACTGAAAATCCACTGGGGAAATGTGGATATTCCTTTACCATATAGAGTCAGTAGCTATGTAATTTGCTGTTATGGATAGAGCAAGTGGGAAGCTCCAAACCTACATATTAGTCGAGATGTTGATCAGCTGAAGTCAGTTTTGATAACTTTCTTGTGACTCAACTTCATAATTCTATCGTTGTTTATGAACTTATTGAATCCTTCACAAATGCAATGTAACTTATGTCAATTCTCTTCCGGGAGTTTTAGATAGAGGGGAAGGGGAAGATTTACTTTCTGCATTTCTTTTTGCTATTACAAAAGACTACAGTAGTTCATTCTTTAGAATGATTCCTTTGTTATACAGGTGCACATTAATAGAAGACGAAGAAACTAAATCATGATTCCATGCTGGAGGAACTGTGAACTGACCGAAAGAGTAAATACGGTAATTGTTTATGCACACGTATGTGTGTGTTTTCGACGATGTGATAGGACCATAGTGGGATCCTAAGGGATTGACATTCATGTGAACGTTTATTAAATGTTAAACCTGCCAGTGATGCTTTAAGTCCTTGAGGTGAAAGAATTAGTTATTAGTTATTCCATTGTCTTGTTAGTCCAAATTGTACCCCAAGCCCCTCCCCATCAGATGCTGTCAACAATGCAATCTAGCAGGTTAAATTTTAATTTGACAATATGACAGTAGTGGGTGGGGCTTCCCAGAAGTACCCATGGACGATTGACAGTAATGCTGGACAATTAGTAGTGCTGCAGCAATCCCAGCTTCTTAGGATGAAATCATAAAATATTGTTATACAGCTGTAGCTAAATGTACATGCTATAGCTGATGTGTTAAATTATCATGGTATGAGTTCAATGTAATGCTATTATGATATCTGATGTATTTGCAGTGACAGCAAGAGGTGATGGCAGAATACCATGTTTAAAGTATACTAATACTTTTTACAATAATAAACACAATTTAAACTTTTCTTGATTTTTAGCAACCTTCTGATACTAAATGTGAATATCAGCACAATGGCAAAACAAGTGTCTCTTTAGCAGGCTTTCTCGAAAATACTCTACAATAGCGTAATAACTATTTTATCTAACATTTTTAATTGATGGTCCATACTATAATATTATTAATTTATTAGGTTTGTTAGACATAGCTCCCAGTATAAAAATCACCTACCATAATTGTTTTTAGATTTTATAAATAATAATTGTGACTAGTTTTAAAAGAGCTTAGCTATATCATTTAGTAATATAGTTGGCATTAATACAATTCTAAAATGAAATACGTTTGCCCTCAGGGCAAAAGAACTTTAGTTCAGTTGATAACAATTGAAAACGATCAGAAAGCATTAGTCGATTACATTTTGAGAAAGCTTGAGGAAGCAGAAAATCAAACCCTATGTCAGTAAACGTTTATGACTTGATTATTACTCATTCTCTATATGCATGGTGGCAGGAAATTGCCATTCCTAATTATTATTCTCCATATTGGAAATTACCACCTAGGACAGAAGGTTCAAATAAGCATTTGTAGACAACTAATCAATGTTTGTCATGTGTTGTAGCTAATTAAGTGAGTCCGATATTTATCTTATTTAACTTAAGTGAGCATGTAAATGAGCATGTAAATGTGTGTACTTTTAGACTGACAATCCAACTTCTTACATCAAGATTGTCACCATCTTTGCTGGCATAATGTGAGGTTCCATCTATTGTTCTCATATTCTTTCAGAAAATGGAAAGAGTTTTACTACCAATCTAGTATCCTGACTATTTCTCAATTTCATAATACTAACAATGGCATCTGAGTGTGTCTTAACTTCTTACTTGCCTGTCTATCTACGAAGTCAGTTATGAACTTAGCTTCATAAAGCTAGCTTAAAATAAGGCAATATAATCACATAGTCAGAATGATGAATCAAAATTTTCCTTCATTTTGAGTACAAAAATAAAATACTTAAGCATTACAAGTCATATCTTTTCTGTATGTCAAAATTAGAATACTATTGAATACATGCATAAATGATTAAGCTAAGTTTTTTCATAGAAAGTGATAACTATCATTGTAATTAATAATTGTGAAGTAATTTGTAGACACACATGATATAGAGGGATTATTGAATTGTAATAAAATAAGACTCCTCATTTGGTAAGGTACAATCTGACATGGGTGCTGTTCAACAAAGAGTATTGAGCAGATTACTGAAGAAGTAGCAGCCATTGCATTCGAGCCTAACACCGAGTGTAATGTTCAGAAATATGTATGTGACACCTTTTGCATAGTTAAAAAGAAAATGATACTAAAAAGATTGTTGGATCATATAAACTCTTTGGCAAGAAGTCCTAACATCAGGTTAATTTTATATTAACATAACATTGGCTTTTTGAACAAAAAACATTGCTACAATTATTGTTCATATTATTATTGTGATTATTATTATTATTATTATTATTATTTATTTATTATTGCTGTTTATTATCAATTTTATTATTATTATTATTATTATTATTATCAGCATTATTATTATGGTTATTATGTGGGCCTAGCTGACCTCCAGGAAAATTCACTATACATTTAGCTACAAATATGCATTCACTTCCATATTGTACAGCCTGCTCACATACAAATGTAGTTTATGACCATGCCAAACTTAGTGTAATGTCTTGTTATATAGCTTTCAACTATTTTCAAATTTTTCATTATAAGTTATTATTCCTTATTGAACAAGTGCAGTTAGAAACTATCTGTGGTGCAAAATGTCTACCCACCCCAGCTGATTGTTTGTTTAAACTATCCGCTGGTTAGCTAGATAGTCTTAAACTGGGCTGACGACAATAGCTACAGTAAATTCTTTCCAACTTGGTCTCCTCATTGGCTACACAGCTAGGCCCAAATTTATAGCTCTGGCTGTCTTCCCAACTGCCCTAGTCAGTGCGAGCAAAATAAATCATTATTATTATTGTGGGTGTGGCTTGGTCGATTAGAGTCAAGTCAACCGAAGTTCTGGTCGTCCAACATCTTCACAGGAATGGCCAGGTAGTCACTGCAACCAGGGAAGTCTGTGTTAGTTCAAGGGTTAATCTGAAACTAGCTCTTTAATAAGAGTACAGGAACCTACTCACTTACTTGTCCACCAATGCTGGCGAGTTGGCCAGCTTAACTGCCAACACTTCAAGTAGAATGATCTAGATTCTCAGTCAGTTATAAAATTACTAATATACATTCGTCACCTCACTTATAAATTTCAATCGGTAAAACTACAAGTAGCCAAATGAATTGTGAGCTGCACACAGAAATTATTTCAATACGTACAGGTAAGCACTCCAATTCTGAAACTATAGGACCAACTCTAAAGCCATCACAAAGCACTGAAGTGAATGGTAGCTACGATATCAAATTTACTGAGTAGTAGGCATCTTGTTTGCTCTATTCCAAGGACCTTTACAGTGCCCAAGCAACTAAATAATTAGCTACAATCAAGTATGACTAAAGGGCTGATACTACTCATTTTAAGCAACCCTTGAATCACGCCAGGCACAAAAATCAGTGTGTGCTTTACACGGTATACTATTGCAGGGATTTTTTTCTCCCAAAGGAGGCAAGTGGGTGTAGCCTTTACTTGAAGTGGGGGGGGGGCTTGAAAAATAATTGCCTCAAGCCCCTAATTCTGGCTAATTCTGGCTTTATAACAAATGCTCAAAAATCCAAGGTGGGGGGGAGGGGGGGGCAATTCAAAAGGGGGCAAAAAAATCCAATGGGGGGGGTAAAGCCCTTTTCTATCCACCCCCCCCCCCGCCGCCCCCCCACGGCTGCCCCCCCCCCCCCCTCCCAAATATACCTTGTAATGTAGTAAACATTACATGGTCCAGTCAATTTCGTTTTTGTTGGATATGTTCTGCAGATAGCACTGATGCTGCTGGTGCCTCATGGCCAGAGAAGTGGCAGATTGGTGAAGTTCCCTAAAGTATGGGCAAGGCTCGTGAAGTATGCATGCTTGGCCTCATACCTCATTGTCCAACGCCGAACCAAAGGGCCATACCTACATATGTTCACAGGATTGATAAGGTTATGATTTACTGTGTGTAAAGTAAAGTCGCTAGACTCTGTGCAGGCCCATAGCCAGAAGATTTTACTGGGAAGTTCAGATTTTGGAGATGAAGCCACATCACTGGTTTAAAACAAACTGGTGTATGTGTGTGCGCAGTAATTGTTTCTATTTCAAGATTATTTTGCATTCATCGAACACAGTTGAATATCATGCACACAAGTGTTATACTTCTAGCATGCTACATAGTTCCTTCTACTACAGTGAGCGATGTTCAAAAAGTTTAACTCCTGGCATGCTTGCATAAAGAAACTACAGTTATGTGACTTATTATTACCTGGTAGCTTAGACTCAAGTAAGGTGGTCCATGAGACCAAGTAAGAAATGTTAAGCTAAATAAATGTCAGAGGATTTGCACTGGACTCCACGGAGATGCTGCTGAAAATGAACGGTTCACAAAACATAAGTTGAATATGTGGGATGTGACTGAATCATTTACTTCCAGTCACTCAAGAGGGAGGTTCAAACA